>Ga0214921_10007885_pt1 | contig 14038 bp, 12 predicted proteins | sample LL1505_MetaG_FD_177992 | JGI IMG/M metagenome (GOLD analysis project Ga0214921, IMG submission 177992) | Freshwater microbial communities from Lake Lanier, Atlanta, Georgia, United States - LL-1505 | ecosystem: Environmental > Aquatic > Freshwater > Lake | place: USA: Georgia | collected... | reverse complement strand
GACCATCGCGACCGCCACGTCCACCACGTCCGCGAACTTGAGTCCTTCCACGTTCGCTTCTCTCGGTGCTAGGACCCGCACCCTCCTGAGTTGCACGATGCTCATGACGAGTCTCGCAAAACAACTTGCCTCCTTTCACGCCGCGAACATCGCCCGCCTGAAACTTATGGTCTCCAGTATCAGTAGTTACCACTGAAAACTCCACATACTCTCCCTCTACCAAATAACGGTACTGCTCCTGACTTACTGTAACCGCTGAGTGGTGTACAAAGACCTCGCTCGCATCTTTGTACTGGTCGTTGCCTCCAACAACTGAAATAAACCCAAAACCTGTCTTGTTATTAAACCACTTCACGCGCCCAGTAAGACGAACAGGGGCTGATGTAACAGAAGAACTTGCACTACTCATTGTAATTGCTGATACTATAATATGATTTATGGCTTTAAGTATTTTTGATTATTTATTAATTATTGATTATTTATTGATTATTGATTATCGTTTATTAATTATTGATTATCGTTTATTATTGTTTTTAACGAGACGCCTCTATATATGACAATACTATAATGCTCGCATCAAAGTCTTGCACTGTCGTATCATATATAAATAGTCCGGCTTCTCTTCAAACTCCAAAGTATATGCGTAGTCCAATAATTTCTTAAAAAGAGCAGGAAGACCTTCGCATACTTCAGTTGTTGTAGTGTTTACTTTTTTAGCGTATACCATTTGTTCCTTCGTTGTTGTATCGCCTTTCTTGGGGTATAAACCGCACCACGGCAGTTTACCTTTTAATAAATAGATGGAAACATACAATATCGAAATTATGTCATCCCGTCTCGAGTATACACACCCGTCGTGTACATGAGTGCTCACATATCGCATCGTTCCTACCATAGATTTGTCATTCGTATTTATAACATGCTTGTCGCCCTTTTTGTAAAATTTCGAAAGACCAAAATCTATTACATGTAATGTTGGAGTCTTGTCGTTTTCTTTTTGGTCTTTTTGGTCTTTTTTTTCATTTTCTTCCTTTTCGTCCTTATCCGTTTTCGAAATACCTATCATAAAGTTTTCCGGTTTTATATCGCGATGAACAATACCGGCGTCGTGAACTCTACCGATAATCTGTAACATTTCTACCATGTAACCGGTGACCTCCTTTGTGAATGGTGGTAATTTTTTTATCATACTATCGATGTCATCATCATTCCCATTTCCTCCTTCACTGCTCGCGCTACTACCATCGTGACTTTGACTTTGACTTTGGCTTTTAACATCAATACCTCCCGTGTTATCTCGTTCACTAGAACTATTCGTTCCTTTTTTGCCGGTATCTTTCTCTGATACTATTTCTTCTTGAGACTCAGTCTCAGTCTTAGTCTTAGTACTCTTCTTTTCGGGGTTGGTTGTACAGTTAGAGATTCCATTCCTTAAATTTCGTATATCTTCGGATAAACTATGCGAAAATAAGTCCATCACAATTATATTCTTGTTTGATTCCACGCCAAAATATCGCAACTTTACGACACCCGCAGTACCTGCTAAATGATTCAGTATTTTTGACTCCCATAAAAGTGTCGGAAGTTTCGCCGTAGTTGCCTCAAATTTAATCGCTACACCATCGCCCGAAATAATATTTTTTCCTTTATACACCGTTCCAAAACTGCCTTCGCCGATTTTCTTTTCGAATATATATTTCTGATTGATTAGTGTGCGATTGCGGTATTTATCTTGCAAAGCATGCAAAGCATCCAAAGCAGTATTATCACATGATGGTGATGATGATGATGCATCCGTTGTAAGTATCTCTTCTGGTGATTGGTTCATGATGTTGTGCTATATTGATGAGATAAGTTGACGCGAGGATGAAAACAATTTTTAAGGTTTTTATATATTATATGGTATCATATTTATAAATCAATTTTATAATATATTTTTATTTATCATTTTTATCATTTTTATTATATTTATTACCGAATGTATTTTATACCACTTTGTATTTTTTAAATTGATATAAAAGAATTAAAATATATGCTATAAGTATGAGAGATAGTCTTTACCGTATGCCTTCTTTGTTTTTAAATACGTTACTGTTTATTGGTTTATTTAATACTTTTATCGGAGTTTATGCGATTCCGGTTAGTTTAGTTTCATCATCGAATGATGGCGAGATAAAGTATCCAATACATGTTGCATGCGAGTGTATGTTTACTTTATATGTAGATGGGAAATATGTAGCAGAAGGGAATAAGGCAAATTATGTGCCTTATGGATTAATAACGGAATGGAATGATACAAAGAAGTATTATCCTGTAATATATGAAAATGAGCCTAAAATTGTGGCATTTCATGGCGTAGGTGGACAGTATCCCGCATTTCAAAATGGGTTTATTATGGATATGAATCATGGTAAGGATTATACCAAGTATAACGAATGGAGGTGTAAGGATTTTTCAAAGACGGCGAATAAAGTTGCTCCCGAGAATTGGTTTGCACATGACTATGACGATAGTGGTTGGGCAATGGCTGCATCGTTTGGTGCTAATTATCAGAATAATAGTTTTCAGATTTTTGAAAATCCGCGTGATTCCATAAGCTTGAATGCTGAATGGTTGTGGACAAAAGATAACACAGTTACTAACGTCTACTGTAGGAAAAAAAATGAAAATGTTGGAACTATTCCTGTGTCGCAAACGATACACACGACTCCTGTGCAAACATCGGCACCACATATCGTGCAAACATCAGCACCACATATCGTGCAAACATCGGCACCACCTCTCGTGCAAACATCGGCACCACATATCGTGCAAACATCGGCACCACATATCGTGCAAACATCGGCACCACCTCTCGTGCAAACATCGGCACCACATATCGTGCAAACATTGGCACCTCATATTGTGTCGCAAACGATACACTCGACTCCCGTGCAAACATTGGCACCACCTCCTGTGCAAACATCGGCACCTCATATCGTGCAAACATCGGCACCACCTCCTGTGCAAACATCGGCACCACCTCCTCCTGTACCAACGATTGTTATTTCCCCCCATATCCAAATAGTTATCCAAAATATTAAATATTCACAAAGACGTTCAAATGCACATCTTGATAATTTATTTCGAAGAATAAAACTTTATAATGATGAATACAAGCTTTATAAACAGCTCACCATTGCACGCTTACATCTTAGACGCCACTATAACGCATTATATTATGATATTAAACACGTTTTAGAAAAACACGACACACCCGACACGCACGACACTATACCAACAGATGATAAAAGTTATAATAAAAAAACAGTAAAAAATATACCCCACTTTATTCGTTCTATGCATACCTTAAACGCATCTATAAAGAAAATAGAACAAAGTATTCAGTTTATTAAAGGAAATCATAAATATATTCTTCTTAGAATTTTAAATAAATTAAAAATACAATATCAAGAAGATACGCAAAAGTTGTTTGAAATTATTGAAAATATGTAATAAAATTTTAAAATAATATTATTTAATAATATTTAATAATATTATAGTTATGGAAAATATTACCCCTGTTTATATTAATAATCTCATTATTGTAGTAGCTGTATATATAAATAATGATAACAAAAATTATAGTGAACTAATAAAATGTTTAAAACAATTGAGATGTATTTATAAAAATGAAACAATTATTGCTGTTGACAATAGTTCGTTAAATAATAAATGGTTTGAAATAGCAAAATTGTTAGATATTATTATATTGTCAAATAATTCAAAACTTCATAGATATGAAATAGGCGCGTATAAACTCGCTTTGCAACATTACCGCTCTGATAAATATATTTTTATACAAGGAACTATTTTTTTAAATAATAAACTCGACTTAACATCAATGGATGCATCTATACCAAATGCCACCGCGTTTCAACTATTGCACAATAACTTATGTTGGAGCGATACCGGTTTAATATTAATTAATCATTTATTAGAATCTATACAAATGAAAAAATGGAATAATGACCCCATCGTTTTATGGAACTGTTTCTGCTGTAATAATTTATTTATAGATAATATGTTTCAAGATAAAATATTTGACTTACATTCAAATACAAAGGAACACTCGTGTGCATTTGAAAGAATACTAGGATGTTATTTCCAGTATAAACTAAAAAAAATAAATGAAATACATAATAAATCGTTTCATAAAATATTTTTATCACAAGATTCTATAAAATTTTAATTTGCGTTATAATTATATATTATAATATATCCTGTTATAATATGCATATATATATATATACATATATACATATACAATGAGTCTAATTCAATTAGTAGATGACACTAAAACGGATAAAAATACCCTCCATTCTTACTTAGAATTATATGAAAAATTATTATCTCCCAAAAAAGATACTGCAAAAAATGTACTAGAAATAGGTATTGGTCCGGTTAAACTACAAAATGGAGGTAGTATAAAACTATGGAAAGATTATTTCACAAATGCAACAGTTTATGGATTAGATATTATTCCCAAAGAGTGCGTACTCGATGAACTTGTAAATGATGAAAGAGTCGTTTTATTTACTAGCACTAACGCATACGATGAGATATTTTTCAATCAAAATATTTTGAAAACAAATTTAAAATTTGACTTCATGTTAGACGATGGTCCGCATACTTTAGAAAGCATGAAAACGTTTATAAGATTATACTCAAAAGTTATGACCGATGATGGTATTCTAATTATAGAAGATGTTCAGTCTATTGACTGGATACCAATTTTGTATAGAGAAGTTCCACAACATTTGAAAAAGTTTGTAAAACCTTACGACTTAAGAAAAAACAAAAATCGATACGATGATATCGTTTTTACAATTGACAAATCGTCTGTTTAATTTTTTAGCATTACTTAAAAATAAATATTATATTATGTCACTCCAATAATATAATATATATATATATACAAATTACATATATATACAAATTACATATAAATACAAAATACATATATATACACATTATATACACTCACTATACCAACCCTATGCCGTCGACTACCCCCAACTATAAAAAAATAACATCTCTTGAAGAAAGAAAACAAAAGTCACACAAAATGACCGTGAGTTATCCCGATCGTATACCCGTCATCGTTGAAATGTCAGCCTCCTCTGCAAGTTATCCATCTTATATTGCAGCATCACATAAAGTGAAATACCTTGTACCCTATGAACTCACAATGGGACAGTTCATAAAAATTTTACGCGATAAAATTAAACTTGAATCATCCACTGCACTATTCTTCTTTATTAATAATAAAATTTTTCCCATCACAACACCTATCGGTACGATATACAAAAATGAAGTAGATGAAGATGGTTTCCTATATATAGAATTCTGTGAAGAATCCACCTTTGGTGGGTGCGGGTGTGGGGATGGGATTTGTAGGTAATACAACACTTTATTATATTTAGCACAACTATATAAACATATTTACACGTATATATACAAGTAATCTAACATCTGCGTATCTGCATATCTGCATAACTGTATATCTGCATAACTGCATGCAACACGAAATTGATATGTCCCTCCAAAAAGTTACATCCTTTTTTAAAAATAAATTCGATATTTTTAAAAATAAATTATTACCAAAATCCTCTCCCGATTTTACAAGTATTTCCGTCATTGACTCGGCTACCATTTCTACACCACAACCATATAAAAACATATCTACGTCAAAACATAATAATAACACTCCTATATATACGACATCAGTTAGTAATAATAACAACAACAACGACAACAACACCAACGACAACGACACCAACGACAACGACACAACAGGAACAAAAATGAACTCTGATACCATAACAGTTACCACAACGACAACAACCGTTACTACAATACACAATACACAGCCCCATTTGCACGTATATCACATTGACTATAAATGTAAAAATATAATCGACTACACTAAATATACTGACAACATTGTTTCTTCGCTGATTGACGATATGATCGATGATGTCGAAGTAGAACACTCCCTCGTTAATAATAAAAAAGATAAAAAAATTTTACAAAAAGTCTATGAATACTACGATAGACAACGAAAATATTCCCATATAAGAGACACACTAACGCCAGACGTTTTTAGTGAATTTGAACAGATTGTGAATAATATTTTATGTCGAAATCCTACATATCTCGTTCAACTTCATCCATTAAAACGGTATCCAGGCGACTTATCCGATGTTACTGTTCGTTATGGTGTATTTGAAACAAATAATTTTGTCGTTAAAATCGACGATGAATGCGATATTTTTATACCCGAAGTAGAACTTATGTCCCATTTTGGAACTGGAGTTATTTCCCCGCACAACATCGTGCTACCATACTTTGTTCGTATTGTTAAAAATAATAAAGAAGAGAAAAATATACCAGCAAAACATATGCACTTTAGTATTCAACCGCGCATAAAAAATACACTCTCTCTACGTAAATGGATGAACATGTTGAGTAGTCGATGTTATAGTGTTAGCTACTATATTCAAATGTGTATCACCGTCTCGAAATCTATTCTCTTTATGCACTCGCGTAATATAGTTCACGGCGACGTTAAACCCGACAATATATTAATCGACATATCGAATCATACACCTTACATTATAGACTTCGGATTATCCGGACTCCATAAACTATCCAACGGAACAGGTGGCACCCAACCCTTCTGTTGTCCCGAAACGAAAAACTGTTCTTTTACTACAAATGACGGTTATGTATGGACCAAAAATAAAAAACAACACGATTTATGGTCTATCGCATTTATGTTTTCGACAATTATTATTTTTAAAAATTCATACAACTACTATTACGACTACCCTAGCAGTTACTTTATGAACGATTACTATGTAAATGCACGCTTCTTGCATCGTATACCTATACATTTTAGAGAACCATTTATACTTGTACTCTCTAAAAAATCCGATATCAATCTTTCTAATTTTATTACACTACTTGAAGAGGCTCTTGCTTCGATGCTGTGATATTGACACTGCTATCGTTTGCTGTATCTTTTACTGCATCGTTTGCTGTATCAGTTGCTGTATCATTTGCTCCACCTTCTATAACAATACTGGGAAAATTATTTTCAGTTGTCTCTATCGCCTCCCCCGATACCATCCGCTTCGCAATTACACGTTTGGTATTTTGTCGCTGTAACATTCTCATTATCAAATGGTTGCTTATCGATAAAGCACTCATATACGTCTTATACTTGAAAACACATACAGATGTGTTTGACTTTACAAACTTTATACTATACCACCAATACGCAGGTATATTTACCATTTGCCCTGGTACTAACGTCACATCTATGCTGCGCATTTTGTCAAAATCTTTTTGATATTTATCCTGAACATTCCACGGATTCACCGGCGATATAAACTCGAAATTCTCGTAGTCGTTCACCGAATATAAATACTTTGTCGCTTTCGGAGCAAATAATCTTATTATTACCTTACCATTCGTTACCAACATATAGTTACGATAATTCATATCATACCTAAGCGGCGTTTCCGCATTCAATGATGCAAACATTATATCATACGAACACGATGACACCATAGACGGTCTTAAGAATATATCGTTATTTTTGTAGTAGTTGATAACACCTGACTCTTCTAAAAAGTCGTAGTTATTTTCACTTATATATTGCGCCTCTTTGTCTTTTTTGAATAATTCGGCGGATTCACTTATTGCTAAAGGAACGTACAACTCCGTCTCGTCGTCATACTCTTTCGTGTTCCTTATTTTTATATCAAACCCTCCATAATTTGCTTTAATATTATTGAAATTACAGTTCGCCATTAACTTCTCATTCGTAAAAAATGTGACTACTGGTTGCCTTAAATCGCATATCTCCTCTAGCTTTTCTTTTGATGGGTCAGCCATCTCGTATATCTCTAAATCGTCTACCTTCTTCAAGTGAAAACATACATGTAAATAAATAAATAATACAAAACAAAATACTATTATAGCTATAACTTCTTTCATGTCGAGCGGAATATATTTATTTTTACTAATTTATTTTTATACTAATATTTGACAATTTATACTCATTCGTTTTTATAATAATATAAAATTGGGGTTTTATATTATTCATTTTTTCTAGAATTTCGATTTATCTCTCGCGCCTCATACTTCTCATACATCTTGTCAATCCTCATGCTTCTCATCTGCGACATCTTCACCTTCCTCTTCATTCTCTTCTTCATTCTCTTCTCCTTCGACGACATCTTCTAAATCGGTAACTGTCAAAGAACATCCACCATCTACAATGTTGGCATCATATACAGGACCATTTGTGTTTTGTCCCATATATTGTTCGGTGTTGGGATTATATACACTTGATGCTCCGTTCATCATTGTGTTATCATAACTATCGTAAACTCTATTCTCGATATTCTCATTATTATCAATAATCTCATTATTCTCGTTATTACTATAAGAACTATAAGAAGGTAGACCGTTCGAAAGAAGTTTCATTACGAGACCCGATAACTCATTTAAAGTAGTCTGTTGAGAATTTAGTAAGGCGCGTAGCGACTCATTCTCTTTCTGAAGAGGCTCGATTTGATTTATGATATCAGACAAATTTGTATTTGTCAATATATTGTCAAGCAACTTCGTTATAAATGCAGTATTATTTACAAGACCATCATAGTCTGTTATATTTCTACTACTATTGTCATCACTATTATATGATACGGATCCTACACCTGCACCTGCACCTGCACCCTTATCTACACGATTTAATAATAACTGTATTTTATTCGAATGCTCATTCAGTACCGCATCCATATTTAATAACTCGTCATGGTGCAACTTGAATAATACATTCGGTGGAAGTGCGGCTCCCGACGGCAAACACGGTAACCCCGCCGAGCTAATCGGCAAATCACGAATATGAATACCATTCACTTCCGCCATCGCTCTATTGTGTATAACATTGTTCACAGTATACGGACCTTGTGTATTTGCCATACCGCCACCCCCTTGACCTGGAGTAGGTACTCTCGTCTGGATTGGCGCTGGAGGCATTGACTGTTGCTGTTGCGGACCAGGACCTTGCATAGGCGGTGGACCTGACTTTGCAGCGGCAGCAGCAGCAGCAGCCCTTTGCTGTAACTGCATAAATAACTGTTGCTGAATATGGGGAGGAAGTTGGCGGAAATTTGGCGGCAAACCGGGAGGCAAACCAGGTGGCATTCCCATCGCCTGTCCCTGCATTCCTCCTACATTTCCCATCGGTGGAGGACCGCCTCCTCGTCTCTTCTTTGCTGCTGATATTGACGCGCTGTTACTCATTCTATTTAGTAATCTTATATATTTCTTAGTAATAGTATTTTTAAACCTTTTTATACGCAATCATTTATTGTTGTTTTTATTTTGTTAACAATATATCAAAATAAAAATTCACTTTTCCTAAAAATATACATGTATGGCAATCATCATGCAATCATCAAGCAATCATTTTCATCGCTATCGTTTCGTGACTTTTATAGTCTACCAATTTAATATCTTCGATGCGGTAATTTTCGATTTTCTCACGGTTCTCATTCGTCTCAACTATCTCTATCCTCGCAAACTCATACGGCTTCCTACTTAACTGTCCCCTCAGTGCATCCATATGCTCTTCGTATATATGCGCATTCCCTAAATGATACACAAATTCGTATGCTTCTAATCCAGTATGTTTCGCAATAATATGTGTCAATGCCGAATAACTCGCTATATTAAACGGCACACCAAGTCCGACATCGCCACTTCTCTGATATAGTGCGCACGATAACTTATTCCCATCCGATACATTAAACTGCATTAATACGTGACATGGCGGTAGTGCCATCTCATCCAACTGACACGGATTCCATGCACTTAATACAAGCCTCCTACTTGCTCTAGTAACGGGGTCGGGATTCTTCAACACGTCTATGATTTGCTGAAGCTGGTCTACACCCTTCCCACTATATTCAGCATCGCATCCAACGTATGGCGCATTGAAATGCCTCCACTGATGCCCATAAACGGGACCGAGGTCGCCCTCCTTATTCTCGCATAGACCTCTACTATCTAGAAACTGGCGCGATGCATTCCCATCCCATATATGTACGCCTTGTTCTTGCAGTTTTTCGTTACTTGTATCTCCGCAAATAAACCATAATAATTCCTTAAAACAGGTCTTCCACGCAGTACGTTTTGTTGTCAGTATTGGAATTTTGCCATCACATAAAGAAAATACCATCGAAGCACCAAATACGGATTTAGTAACTCCATTACGACCTTTCTCTATTCCCCCGTGCTCTAAAATATCGTGAATCAGATTTAAGTACTGATACTCTTCGTGTTGTTCGTGTTGTTCGCACGATTCAAGACATTTATTATTATTATTATTGTTATTATTATTATTATTATTATGATTATTATTATTATTATTATTATTATTATAATTACATTTCATATTATATTTAGCAAGATTTTTCAACATTCTATGATACTATTCTATTCTAATACTTACTATTATAGACAATACATTTAAATATCTTTAGTCGATTATTTTAATTGTTTCATTTTCTTTTATTTAATTTCTTAATATAATTCATATATAAAATGGACGACGACAGTATAAAACCTATTACAAATCAAGGATTCTTCACTTATGTCTTCAAACTATCTAAATTTAAACAAGAAGATTTAATGAATATTGTTCAGTATACACTTCTATCTATTGTTCCCGTTGTATTATTTATATATTTTACTAAAAAATACTTCCCTTCTTTAGAAGAGAGCGACTCATCCCTATATATCTTCACAGTCACCGTAATTGAGTTGATATTTATGATTATCGGTATATTCTTTATCGATAGAATAATCAACTATATCCCCACATATAGTGGAAAGTATTATGAAACTATCAACTTAACTACAATTGTCGTTATCTTTGTTCTCTTTATGCTTATCACCGAAACCGGTTTTAAGAAACGAACACTCGTCATGTTGGAACGTTTTGATAAATTCTTCTTTATCGATGATGCCCTCATTCGAAAATTTGGCGGAGAAGTTCGCCCATTTAATTTTGCAGTAGATGACATAGTCCCTAGCAAGAAACAGCCCAACAAGAATAACAAAAATAATAACAACAAGGGAAATGCTGGCTCAGGACCGCGCACTGAAGGTATGGCTAATATGAATCAACAACATAGTCCTCCTCCACCTATTCCCGTAGCTGGACCAATGCCCATGGTCCAACAACCATTACCTATGGGAGGTGGTGGCGGTGGTAACGGCGGTGGGTACAACGGCGGCGGCAACATGAATGAAGGATTTGTACCCGAATACGCCGAACCAATGGCTGCAAATGCCGCTCTCGGTGGAGGAGGCTGGGGGTCTGCATGGTAACGGACCGGGGGCGGAATTTAGCACATAGTGTCTAAATAAAATATATATTGTTGTTTCTAAGTACTTTTAACAAAACAACAATATATCATCGCGCATCAACCACAACAAAAAAACTTTCGTAAACGATTGAGTAAAGACCCCTCTCTATGATTATTCTCATATTTACTTACACTTATTCCTTCCATACTATATGACCGGTTCGATACATATTTGGTTTGTGGATTGTAAGTCGCATAAAAAAATCTCTCATTACTACCAGCATCACTGGCGCCTTCCTCAATAGGATTCGACGTCTCTTGCTCTTCCATTTTATGATACATTATTCCGTTGCTAAGCTTACTTGCCCGGTTCTCATATATATTGTAACTCGTAAAATTCTCCATAACCATTATGTCGCGTTTCGCACTACACAGTTGACCTTTATTCTTTACATATATTATTTTTTACATTTATATCCATTTACAATGATTTACAGTGATTCATTCATTTGTCTTTCTTTACAAAAAAAGTGTTAGCACACACACACACACACACACACACACACAACTTACCTTACTTTAGCTTACCTTGTCTTACTCTTCGTCGCTGCAGCTGTTGTAGTACTCTCGCCTGGGGTCATAGAGTTGGGGAATTCTGGCTCCGCGCGCACATGACTGTTTCGCCAGAGCATTTTTCTTGTTCCATTTCCGATTGAAGCGCTTGATGGCTTCGCGCGTCTCTCCTTGCAGAATCTTCTTTGGCAGGTTGATTACGACCACATCTTCCTTGGTGACCTTGGCGTTTTCCATTGAATGGATGTCGAAGGGAATGTATTTTGGCTTCTTCTTCTGCTGCTTGGCGACACGAGCTTTGGTTGTTTTCTTGGCTGAGACGGACGATGACGACGGTGGCGATGACGATGACGGTTTGCTCTTTGCGATGCTGCCACATGTGACGAACGCTGTTGGTTCTTGAGCTTCCACGTCATTGAGCTGCGGCACGACAAGACCGTCGTCGTCAAGCATCTCTTTGAAGTCTTTCTCGTCGCGAAGCATTTGATGCAGTGTTTCCTTCTCTTCTCTCTCCGCCTTTTCTTCTTCCGTTTCTTGTTCCGTTTCTTCTTCCGTTTCTTCGTCCGTTTCCTCTGGGTACAATGTCGGGTAGCGGGTGTCTCTGCCGTATTTCTGCATCTGTCGTTCGCACTCTTTCAGGTCAGCCTCGCGTTCTTCGGGCGTCATCATTTCGAAGATTTTCATCTTGTAAACCCAGGCAGCACGCTCCATCGTCTGTCGGCACGAATTCATCCAGGGATGGTTCTCCTCTTCGCGCGCCCGTTTGTATTCCACTTTGGCAATTTGAGCCTCGTCAATCATTTCTTGCTCGTTCTGTGTGAGGAAATACGACCAGCGCTCTTGAGGTGAAAGTGCAGCAACCCAGGGTCTTGATTCGCGCCATTGTTGCGCTTGTTCTTCGAAATAGCATTCTCGTTCTTCGTCCTCTTCTTGTACCAGTTCTGCTTGGAGCAATTCTCTCTCCTTGTCGCTACGCAGTTTGATGTGGAATTCGCAAAGATCGGCAAACTGCTCGTTGATGTCCAGTTCCTCCAAGTCAAGGGTGTTGCCGAATGGAAGCTGAAAAGTCGTGACAAGAGGAGAAGTGATGTCGATGGAACGAATTTTCCACGGCGTTTCAAGCGGAACACCCGTAGCATCACTGTAGAATTCCTGCAGCTTCATCTCTGCGCTGCGAAAGACAATCGCTTGGTCTGTTTGGAGCTTCTTCATTTGTCTCTTGCGTGTCAGGTATTCGCGTTTCATGTCGGCACGCATCTTGCGCAGGAATTCTTGTCCTTCGAATGCTTTCTTCAGCAGGAACGTCAGTCTGTATTTTTCTTCGCGGAGATGGAATGCTCTCTGGTACTCGGGGTCCTGAAAATGGTGAAGCCCGTACTCGCTTCTTCGATTGGAGTCAAAGATGGCGTCGTCGTATTCTTGTCTGGTTTTCTGGACTCTGGTGGTGGCGGTGGTGTTTCCGGTAGTATTGCTGGTGTTTCCGTACATGTTGATGTTTGTTTTTTGTTGTTGTATGCTTTCAATACTATGGTTTTATTTCACTTCAATTTTCTGTTTGCGGAAAATAAAAACGAAAATAAAAATGGAAAATAGAAAATAGGAATATAAAACTATGTATTAAGGAAAAGTATTCTTAGATATTATATAATAGATAAAAAAGTAATACTTACTTGTATGAAGAACTATAAGAGTTTGGCTTCTCCGCCACATACGGACTATACAAAATTTATGGGAGGACTTGGAGGACAAGCGGGACCCACCGAACCCATAGATAACACGGCAATAAAGAGATTGGAAAATCATGAGAAGTTACAGAAGCATGAGATTAATCGAAATTCGAATGATAATTCAAAATTGGGAAGTTACTATTATCCTTACACAAGCGAGGATATTATTAATGGCGGTCGCGATGAAACAAATCGTTTACTAACCTACGAAGAAGAACGACATCCGATTGTTTTACCTTTTTATATTCCTATTATAGATGTCATTATATCAAATGATCTTTCGATTGATATCGTTGACCATAGTATAAG
>Ga0214921_10007884_pt1 | contig 14038 bp, 10 predicted proteins | sample LL1505_MetaG_FD_177992 | JGI IMG/M metagenome (GOLD analysis project Ga0214921, IMG submission 177992) | Freshwater microbial communities from Lake Lanier, Atlanta, Georgia, United States - LL-1505 | ecosystem: Environmental > Aquatic > Freshwater > Lake | place: USA: Georgia | collected... | reverse complement strand
TTTTTGAATATATTTATTTTTACTATTTATATCACTTTTTTTTATAACTGCAACTAAATTATACATTGAAACTTCAATTGCATCTTCTTTTTTTGCAAATTTTGTTTTAATACCACCATAACTAATCTCTGCATCTGAAAAAGTATAGAGAATTATATTAGTGCTATCTTCACTCATTATCCCATTTGTAATCTCATTTAAAGATGAATCAATTGGTTTTCGGTTTGTTAATATAATAAGTTTATTAAGAGCCTTATTTACAGGAATATCTCCAATATTTGTAGATTGAAAAGAATAATAGTTCTCCATAAAATATTTTGCAAGTTTTGTAGAAAGTTGTGAAAAAATTTGATATTCCAATCCAGTATTTGGATCAAATTCCATATTTAAATATAAAAATAATGGTGCATCTGTTTTTTTCCAACCAAGTTCATCTATTAATTCTAAACAATTCATAAATTCTAAATATTGTTTATCATCAGATGTTCCTTCAAGAAATGATAATTTATTATCTATTACATTTCCAACAATTATTTTTGCATCATCTGAAAATGCATTAGCCCCTTCATAAAATATATCTAAATTAATTACTCTTGCTCCATATAATAAAACATTTTTTATAGCATTATATGATACTACATCATTTGTATAACCACATGGTAAATATGATTTATATGAAGCTGCATAATAAAAATCACGCAGTCCATAATATTTATTTTCTTTAAAAAATTCATTATAATATTGACCTCCATTTGGAATTGGATTTTGATTTATTATTGTATAATTATTATATATTTCTAAACATTTTTCAGCACGATCTCTATATATTGCATTTCTCTCAACTTTTTTTAGTATAACTACTACAATTATAATTGATACAATGAATAAAATAAATAATATTACACAACATACTATTTTAAATATTTTAGTTCCAAGACTCATCTAAAATAATCAGATATTTTATTTTCATTATTAATAATTTTTGGATGATAATTAGTTAAAATGTCCATTTTAGTAGCCATTTTATTCTCTATATATACTTTTTTATGTTTATCTGTATCTTTATTATTGATATTATGATAATTATTATAAATAATAAAATAATTTTCATCATTTTTTTCGTCAGTAGTAATATTTTTATAAATAATATTTGAATTTAAATTTGAAAATATTTCATCACTTGTAATTATTTTATTAATAGGAATTTTTATATTTGTATTAGAAATTAAAATAGCTACTGCTAAAATTCCGGTTCTATCTTTTAACTTTGAATGATTATAATTATAATAAAATAATTTCATCATTGATTTAATCAAATTTTTATTTATAAAATTATTTTTTTCACATTTATGCCATATTTTATCCCAAATAAAATATTCCCAATTTTTATTATGTTTTTTAGTAATCATTTTTTTTAAATATTTATTATTTGAAGTAAAAATATTTTTTTCATTTTTATCTATTTTATTTGTCCATAAGATCCAATAATTTATTTTTTCTAAATTTGATTTTGATAATTCAAAAGAATGTGTCTCATTAAAAAAAAGTATTTCTCGAATTCCTCTTGATAATAGAGAATTTAATTCATTATTTTGAGAATCAATAATTGGATAAAATGTTGATAAATTAGAATGAATTAAATAATTTTCAGGATGATGAGATTTTGAATTAATTTTACTTGTAAATAAATAATATTTAGATAATAAAAATTTAGAAATAATTGATGTATAAATATTGCGTATTTCATTTGAATTAATAAGTCCATTATTTTGCTGAGATTTTGGAATTGTTTTTTTAATATTATTTATTTTTTCAAAATATTTATTTATAAAAAATGATAAAGATATATCTGAAAGTATTACATATTGTGATAAAAAATTAATAAAAAAATTTTCAATATCTTTATAATAAGATGAACAATGTAATTCCGCAATTAAAGCATGAGATACTTCACTATTTTTATTAATAATATTATGGAGTAAATGAGATAAAAGAGACTTTCGATTATATCCAGAATAAGATATTTGTTTACATTTTTTATAATTTATACCATAATTTATAATAACATCCATTCAAAATAATAATATATAAATATAATATAAATATGAATTGTGCCCCACATCGAAAGGGTGATACATCATGTTATACTAAAGAACAATTATTAAAAATGGCTAAAAGTTTAAATATTAAAGAAAATGCAAAAATAAAATTAAATGAAACAAAAGAAAAATTATGGGATCAAATAAGATTACACTTATTTGATGAATGTAATTATGAATGGGAATGGATCGACAATAAATCAATTCGAGAATTAAATGATAAAGAAATAAAACATATGACATTTAAGCCACCAATGCCAGATTCTTGGATGAAAAATAAATATACATGGTTAACAACAACTGATATAGATAATGTAATGAAACAATATGAAAAATTATATGATAATTTTAAATTTTTTGGAGCAGTTCCAGTAGATTGTCCAAAAGATATTTATTGCGAATTAACAAATCTTGATATACAAAAAATAAATAAGAAAGGAGTAGAATTAATTGGGGTAATTTTTAATTTAGATAAGCATAATGAAGGCGGTAGCCATTGGGTTGGATTATTTGTGAATATTTTAGAAAAAACAATATCTTATTATGATAGCACTGGAAATCCACCACCTGAATATATAAAATATTTTATGGAAATGTTAAGAAGGCAGATGGGAAATAATGTTACAATGGATTGGAATAAAAAAAAACATCAATTTGGTGGAAGTGAATGTGGTGTTTATTCAATGAATTTTATAATAGAAAGCATAAAAGGTAAAAAATTAAGAGATTTTGAGAATAAGAAAATAAGTGACTTTTCAGTAAATGTATTAAGAAATTATTTTTATAGACCATCTAAAAAAACAAGTGATATTAAAATATTAAAAATTGGTGGAAAAGATAAAAAATAAATATTTTTTAGTAATAACATATGGAAAAATTAGAAAATGAAAATGATGATAAAATAGATATATTTGATAATAATAAAAATGAAGATCAAATAATAATTGAAGCATTAGACAAATTAAATTCAGATAATCAAAATGATTTACTTTTAAATGAGTTAAGCGAATGCTATAAAACAAAAAAAAAATTAGAGAGAATTGAAGAAAAATTAATAAAGAGAATATATGAAAAATTTTCAATTAAAGAAAATATTGATATCAATGAACCCATTGATTTAGTATATACATATATAGATTGTAAATCTAATAATTTTTTTATAAATTTAGAAATAACGCGAAATAATTTACCATTTTTAAGAAATATTATAATAATTACACCAACTCCCCATATTATTAATGAATTATATGCAAATGACAATAATATTTTTATTTTAAATATTAATAATATAGAAAAATATAGAAAATCAACAAATCTTTTTAGAGCAAATAATTTATTATATTTTTTAAAAGACTTAAATTTTTTATCAAGTATTTTTCTATATGGAGATAGTAATTGCATTATTAGTAAAAGAATGAGAAAAGAAGATTTTTTCAATGATAATTTACCATTAATATATATGACAAAAAAAACACTACAAGAAGAAAAAATAAATAACACTAATATTCAATATTCAGAAGAATATTATGCAAATAAAGAATTTGAAAAAAAATTTGGAGTATTTAATCAATTAGTAAGCATAAATCAAATTAATATTATTCGAAAAGATGCAATTACTATGACGAGTAAATTATCTGGTTTATATACAACATCAATTGATTATTTAGTTTTACAGTATTTAATTGGATATTATTTTAAGTTATATAATATTCAAATAATAAATAATAAACAATTAAATATACAAATTCCGTATGAATGCTTTAATATAATTAGCAATAATAATTGCTTTAATAATATAAATAATAAAATTATACCTTATTATGCTAAATGGGGATTAATAAATTTGGGAATAATAAATAATACTCGTATAAATACTATTTATATATATGGACAAAAAATAAAATATATAATACCTTTTCTTGAAAAAGAATTAATTGGAATAAAATTGGTATATTTATCAAAATTAGAGAAAAATAGAGGTAAAATTGGAGATAATATTTTTATGTCAGATATTGATGAAAAAATAGATGTTGATACTATTTTAATAAAAATAAATGGAACATATTTAAACCAAATTATTCCAGATATTTTATTTTTTTGTAATATTTATATTCCATATAAAAAAGAATATGAATGTAGCATAAAATATAAAGAAAAGAATAATATTATTAATATAATTTATCCAAAAAATATTATAAAAAATAGAGTATTTTTAATAAAATTATTAGGATATGGAAATACATATGATGAATCAATTGGAACAATAAAAGATGGTTTTATTCAATTTTTAAGTAAAATAAAAAATTGATTTAAAAAAATTTACAAATAATAAATTATATAAAATTAAAATGAGTTTAATAGATAGAGTTAAAAAATCATTGAAAAAAATAGAAGAAAAAATTGGTGAAAATGATAGTCAGGATGATAATTGGGATGATAATTCAGATGATCACTACCACCATGAAGTACTCGAATCATTTATGTTTTACAGTAAAAAATGGATTTTAGCACCTTTTATGAATGAAATTAAAAAAGGTGATTTTGAAAAAATACCAATTGACTGTATGTTATTTCATTATATTTTGTTTTCAAGAGAGAATCATTGTTATTATATAAATTTACATAATAACGAGAATGGAAATGAATATGAAATATATGATTTTGATTGGGTTGGTGAAAAAGAGGAACCAGAATTTAAGGAAATTACCCAAACAATGACTGCAATAGATTGTGCAAAATTTTTAGGAGAAAGAATTATTGAATCCTACAATATTTATATTGAAGACCATTTCGTAGAAACAGTTTAAAAAATATATCCTTCAATTATATAACAATAATGAGTTATTTAAATCAACAAAATGTATATGCAGTCGCATCTGATATTTATAAAATTGTAAAAGAAAGATATGGTTTAGATGTTGAAGGACAATATTTAGATGATATCCAGATTATTATGTCAAAATTATGGGATAAAAATAAAGATAAACAATTAAAATCAACTCAAAATAAGAGACAATTTTTTGTTGCTTTAAATAGGAAAACGATTGAATTAGTTGCTCCTCAAGTTTTCCGCAATATAGAAGCCGGATTTTTAAATAAAACGCAAAATAATATTTATGTAGGTGATGAATCGCAAAATCAATCTCATGATCAAAACCCAATTGATTTATTTGAACAATTAAAGAGACAACGCGAGAATGAGACTAATTATAGTGCACCGTTAGAAGAGCAAAAAAATATGTATAGCAGTAATAATTATCAGAATAAGGATACGACATATGATAATCAATTGCCGATGACCCAAAAAGTTCGAAATGATATAGAACCAGATGCAGATGCAGATAGATTTATTAATGGGCAAAATAGTCGTCAAAATAAAGTAAGAGATATTGGACCTACTAATACGCCAAGTTTTTTTACACCAACTGCAAATAATGATGATTCAGTACCATCATTAGATGCATATTTTAGAAATGCAGTGAATTTAAAAGGTGAAGATACAACAATTTATGCAGAAAATAAAGACGTTGATACTAAATTTTCAAAATTGAAAAAACAATATATGCAAGATGGCCAATTAGACCGACCAAGAGATGCAAGTAATCGTGTAGATGATGTAATTGGTAAAAGAGTAAGTAAAATAGATAGTATTATCAGTAGTAATACTAGCAGCAGTATTGAACAATTTTTTGTTAAAGAGATGGATAATAAGATAGTAGAAGAGAATAATAAAAAAGCAGAGAAAGAATTAATATTAACAAATCAACAGAGTAATAATGCATATTTAAATTACAGTTTACTTCAACCAGAAAAAATAAGTTATCAAACGCGAAAATATTATATATCAGTTGATAGCTTGCAAAGAGATTTAGAGGCATACCCATTACCAACTAATTTTCAAGTGCGATTTGAGCAGCCTGGAACGGAAATTGAAGTGCCATCTTTTTTAAATAGTGATGGTGTTGTAATCTATGGGCCACCAGTAGTATATCAAAATATTGGAGGAAAAGGTGCAAAATTAGAAAATATTTATCAGAATATTGTGGAATTAAAATGTATTGATGCTCAGATTCCATTGGATAGGGGATATATTGGAGGATTGGCACCTTATGATTTCAATGGACCGAAAATTGACGAAAATAGATTGGTTCCTAATGCATTTCCTAGTTATCCATACGGCCCAGTTTGGAAAGAGAATTATGGAATTAGTATTGATGTATTGGATGAGCCATATTTCTTTTTAATTGTTGACGAAATTGATGGGGCATATGATGGTACGACTTTGGCGAGTAGGCGGGCATTGGCAAAGCTGAACTATGATAAGATGTATGGAATAAGTAGAAAATTTGTTAATTTAAAGACGTCGACACTTGAAGGAAAGACATTTTATCCATCATCTTTGGCCAAATTATCGCAAATGACGCTTCAATTAGTGACTCGATTTAATCAATTACTGGATGTTGGTGTAGATAAAGTATATATAAAATCAATTGAACAGGGCGAAGAAGTTAAACCGGGATTTTTTTGCCCATTAAAGCCTGGTCAGCATTTGACGAAAATAAGGATTATTGAGAAGGACCCAAGTTATGGACAGGAAATATGCGGCGTTGGATTATCACCTGGTGATCGCCTGATTTTTTACAGTATTTTTAATTGTAATCCATTGGGATCTGCAACAAAATTAAATGAAAATGTTTATATTAATTTTGTGAATTATCCAAGAATTTATTTTTACATGGTATATGATAGTCAAAATGATCAAAAAGATAAAAAAGAGCGCAAAATAGATGTGAGTCCATTTTTAAAAGTAGGTGATATGGTTATAATAAACAACAAATATGCATTAGATATTGAGTCAATTGATGGTTCTGGTATAAATGTTCGGGTTAAATCAAGGATGGGAGATTTTGATCCGAAGGTCACTGTGGTTTCCAAGGGATTTGTGAATGTAAACAAAAGAGGATCAAATGAGTTGAGTTCTTGTTCATTCTTAGCATCAAACGGTTTAAGAGTTGGGGGGCGATTGGATGATCCATTGGAATTTCAATTATTATATCCATTTGAGGATATCCCGACTTATTTAAAATCGCCTCCATCTGGATTTTATAAGGAATATGAAGCATTCTATATCCATGCAAAAAAACAAATATCATATACATTTGAAGTTACTCAAGTTGAACAGAATATGGAGAAATTAGATTCTAGAATTATACCGAATGGGAACTAAGGGGGGGAAGCGCGCTTCCCCCCTTACCCCCCCATGCCCGGGGTGCCCCGCAATTGCAGCTTTTATTTATGATGGAATAAAATTATTTATTAAATAATAAATAATTTTGCTATAATAGAGTAAGCTCATTTTTGAAAAATAGCTCAGCATTTGGGGGGAAGCGCGCTTCCCCCCTTACCCCCCCATGCCCGGGGTGCCTCACATTATACAATATTACTGATAAATTTATTTATTAAATAATAAATAATTTTGCTATAATAGAGTAAGCTCATTTTTGAAAAATAGCTCAGCGTTTGGGGGTTAGCCCCTTTTTGAAAGGGGCTTTTTATTTGATTTTTTGCTGAATTTCCACCTCTTGAATAATTTTTGTTTTATTAAAATTAGGCTCCTTAAATATGCGTTCAAGAAGTTTATCAATTTCTTCCTCTGATTTGATTTCTTCTAATGTGCATAATTTCTTAATAGCAGACTTAATACGATGGCGAAGTGATTTTTCTTTTTCTTCATATGTTGTATTAACTAAAATTACGATTTCATCATGAGATAACTTTTCTTTCTTTACTTTTTCACATTCATCATTATAAATTTTTTTAATATATTTATAAATAACCTGTTCGGCAATATCTTCTGGTTTCATATACATAAAAAGAATACATTTTCTTTCTATTTTAACCGAAGATATCTAAAAAGTAACTTCTTCTCTATCATAGAATAAATACCCAATTTTGCCTTTTATAAAATCAAGTGATTGTTGCATTTCATCATATGTTTTTATATTACTTTTTAGCTTTTCTAGAAATTCTTCTTTTGGGTATTTATCTATAAAGTAATCAATCATTTGCGTATTCTTACATTTTTGATTAAAATTTGGAATTCTTTTAGATAATTCTTTAAATTCCATAGAATCTCTCATTTCTTCTATTTCATATACATCATATTCTTCTTTTGTTATTTCAGAATTGCATTTTTGAATATACTGGAATATCATCTGGCTTACATGCCCGATAAGAATAATATATAATTCTTTTGGTAATTTATCTATTTTTTCTTGCTTTATCATTTGAGTATATATTTTTGAATCGCTATCTCTTTTTATTTTGCATTCTTCAAGAATTTTATGAATTTCTCTAAGTTGCAAGATTTTTTTATCAACCATATATTTATTAAATAAGTTTTTACATTCAACAATAACTAACTTACTTGTAGGAGAATAAGATGTCGCAGCTGTTTTATTTATTTTTAGCATATCTGCAACTGCTTTTTCATTTGTAATTCGATTGTATTTTCGATTTACAATATTACTAATCGATTTTTCTGAGCGATGATCTTTTGGATGGATAATATAACACCCATCAAATTCAGTAATTTCTTTTCCTTTACGATTATAAATATATTTAAGGTTTATTTTTTTATAATGTGTATTATGTATATTGAAAAAATCTTCAACTAATTTATTCGCAGTAATTTCTTTTACTTTGCTTTCAGTTAAAATATATTTATTTATTGTTGCAACGTCGGATTTCAAAGAAGAAATCTCATTTTCAATTTTATTAAATCTAGGGTTCAAGTATTCAATAATAGAATCTAGCAATTTCTTATTTCTTTCATCCATTTTTATATAATACAAATATATTTTTATATCAAAAAGTAACTTCTTCTCTTACAAGAATTCAAATTGATGAATATTGGAATTTGTTGTTTATGCCTTATTTTTGATATTTTTTGTATAATTTATTCATTATTGTATTACACTTTCAACAATATTTTTATCAATTATGAATATAATACGGATTGAATATATATTCTAAGAAAAAAAATTATGCAAATACAATATTTTTTTACATTACACTTATTACAGAATATGAATTAATATATTTTTACGACAATTGCCCGCCTTTTTCCATGACTTAATAGAGAAACTTTATGCAATTCATCAGCATTAAAAAAAAGGAGCATTCCTTTTTCAGGATAAATAATCTCATCGTGAAAATGGAATTCTCCACCTTCAAAATCAGTTTTATATGAATCTAAATAAATTATAATTGTATATCGAATTGGATTTTTACTATATAATCCGTAAATATATTTATCATCCATTGATATAATATGCAAACTATGTATTTTTTGCAAATCCGATATTTTATGCTTGATTATTTTTTTATTATCATAATGCCATTTCATAGAATAGTTATCATATTCCGTGTTATTACGGAAAACTATTTCATATTTCGTATTTTCATAAAAAATATTTGAAATCGGAAAATGATATAGATTTTTTTGGAATACATCAGTTAATTCATCCAAGGTTTTGTCAATATTGACAATATTTTCCAATTGTTTAAAAAAAGATGTATGTGATATATTTGTTATTATTCGATATGATTTTGGAAGTGATTTTTGATAATCCAAAAGAATATTATATAATTTTGACATTTTTATATTTATATTTATAATTATAATTATAAATATAAATCATTTTTATATAATATTTTTAAGTATCTCAATATGTTGAACAATATTCTTAATTATTGGCAAAAAACGATTAATTATTGGTATACTAGATATCTTATCAGATATATCATCAAATTCATTTTTTTTATCATCTTGTTGCGAATACACATATGTCTGCCCATTACATGCTTTATTATTGTAAGTATAGTATTTATCTCCATCAGGCTGCGGTAAATCACTTGATACTAATTTCAATTGATCCCCAAAAATCCCTGAAATATTTACATAACAACATTTATTCAAACGAACGTATGTTTGCCTCTCATCTGACTCTAAATCAAAAATATCACGATCTTTTACATTGGATTTACCCATTGTAATCTGCAATGATTTTAATATATTTACGCGGCTACTAATAACATTCAAACCATCTTCTTTTGGATCAAAAATACACAATGAATCTAGTGTAATCACTGAATTCTCCACATTGAAGCCATCATCACCTGAGTGGTTTGAAGTAATTGATGAAATTTTCCATTCATTATTTTCCACACCTAATACTGATATTGCATCAATGTCATCTGTTAATGGACTATCACCACCTTTTGGATCAGATCGTCCTAAATAATATGTGCATATTTTAGTTGCCGTGAATTGAGATGGGGTAACATTATCTTTTTCTACATTAGAAGATGATCCAAGAAACCAAAGCCCGCCATTATTGGCACATTTTACTGGTTTATAATTTTTTGCATCACATGCTCGCATTATGAAATGTTTAGCTATCAAAATAGAACCATTATTAAAAATAAGGCTGGAATTTTTTAATTTATATCGGCTATTAACTAAATATATAGTAGTTCCATCTTCAATTGTTAATTTTACTTTTGCTAAAACGTGGACTTCACCCAGAATAATGTAAATATTTTTCTTATAGAATACCTGCGAATTATCAATATCACTTTTTATTATTATCATAATAATAATAATAATAAAATTTTGTTGAATTAAGGATATACTACATTCTGATAAGGCCAAATTCTATAATCAAAATTTCTTTTATTGATATCACACTGGTTCAGAGCTGATCTTAAATTATAACACTGGATTTGCTCACTTGGAGGAGGAATATAAGGTGGGTTTGGATTAAATCCACCAGATGCAGTCGTTTTTAAAGTTACTGGGAAAGGAGGCTGATCACAACATGGAAAACCACATGGTTGGTTAGTTTCACCAACATAATTACATTGGTTTAATTCAAGGACTTTTTTTACTCCAAATGCCTCATTTAATACTACGATTCTTGGAAAATTTTGTACTTGACAGAATACACCTTCTATTGTTCCATCTGGATATTTAGAACACAATGGCGTTTCTTTTGTTTTTTTTACGCGCTTATCCACAGCAAGAATATTATTATATTTAACCATATTAAATATAAGAAAATAAAATTGTTTAATATTAATGACATTAATAACAGAAAAATTTTGGAAAAAAGATAAATATTGGATTTTACAAAATAATGAAACATCTTTTCCACATTCTCCAGATCCTACAAATCATTCCATTAAAAATCTAATGAAATTAAATTATATTAATACGCCAGAAATTTTATACCACTTACATCATCATTATTCTCAAAAAAATATTTATACAACCGCTGGAAAAATATTATTAGCCATCAATCCATTTACAGTTACAACGCTGTATAGTGATGAAATAAAAAAATTATTTTTGAATTCAGTAGAACCGCAATATGATAATCCACATATTTATCAAACAATAAATAATGCAATATTTTCAGAAGAAACTATCCAGAATTTTTTAATATCTGGAGAATCTGGATCTGGAAAAACGGAAACAACAAAAAAAATTCTAGATTATTTGTCATTACGATATAAAGACGCAAATAATATTTTACCGACAATATTGGAATTTAATACAATATTGGAGGCATTTGGAAATGCCAGTACTCAAAGAAATCATAATTCATCCAGATTTGGAAAATTTATTAAAATAAATATAGAAAATAATTTTATTTATGCAAATATTCGCACATATTTGTTGGAAAAAGTACGTTTAATTGGAGAAAATCTAACAAATTACCATATATTTTACACATTTGGATATGAAAAGAACAAAAAAATATATGAGAGAGATGACTGGAATACCGAATATTTACAAAAAGATAATTTAAAAATGATTTGGCAAAAACATATGAAATCATATGATTGGAATAATTTGGAAAAAATTATTATTTTTTTGATTGAAGTATTAGAAAATAAAAAAGAAACAGTTTATGGAAATATTGAAAAGTTATTGAGTGAAAAAACATTAAAAGTAGGCGAAGAACTAATAAAAGTTCCACTTGACAAAAATGGTTCCAAAAATGTACGAGATACACTTGTAATGATTATTTATGATAAATTATTCCAAAATATTGTTTGTATTATGAATGAAAAATTGGGAGATAAAATTACATATAATAAGAGTTACGGTATTCTGGATATTTTTGGTTTTGAAGTTTTTAATGAAAATGGATTTGAACAATTATGTATCAATTATACAAATGAAGCATTACAATCTATTTTTAATAGATTTGTTTTTGAAGAAGAAATTAAATTATTTGAAGAAGAAGGAATCCTAAAATCAAAAATTACATTTGAAAATAATATAGATAAATTGGAGTTTTTTGATAAATTTTTTTCTTTATTGGATGAAAAAACAATAGTTGGTGCAAAAGATAGTGATTTAATCATATCACTCCCAAATAATAAAAAAATAATATCAAAAAAGATTGATTCATTTATAATAATGCATTATGCGGATAATGTTGAATATAAACTAGGTGAATTTACCGAAAAAAACATGGAAAATGTAAATTATGATATACAGAAATTTATGAATAATATATTACAATTTCCGATAGATAAATTGGCAAATAAAAAGAAAAAAGGAGGGGTTAATACAATTACAAGTAAATTCAGAGATGAATTGAATATACTGATGAATGATTTAAATAATAGTTATTTATATTTTATAAGATGTATAAAACCAAACAACGAAAATTTACCAAATGTATGGAACAGTGACAAAGTAGAAGAACAATTAAATTATTGTGGAATAATAAATGCATTAAATTTGGCAAGACAGGCATATCCTGTTCGTATGAAAAAAGATGCATTTATACACAAATATAAATTTTATATAATGTCAGATCAAAATTTTGATCAAATATTATCTGGCAAAACAATGTTTTTTATGACAAATAATTTTTACAATAAAATAAATAATGAATTAAAAATATCTCAGAATCTTGGTAAATATGTAAAAATGTATTATTATCATAAACAATTCAAAAATATTATTTTTAAAATTAAATTAATACAAAAAAATTGGAAAATTGGAGTAATATATAAAAAATATAAAAAAATGCAGAATAGAATGGCTCAAATAATTAGCCAAAACTATCGAATTCATATTGCAAAACGAAAGCTTAAATTGGCCTCTTCCGCGGCCGCGAGATTAGCGGCGGCTGCGGAAGAGGCCGCGAGATTAGCGGCGGCGGAAGAGGCCGCGAGATTAGCAGCGGCTGCGGAGGTAAACAGATTGATAGAAGAACAAATATTAAAAAGAGAATATAAAAATTTTGAATATAAAATGCAGAAGAAAGAAATGGAATTAAATGATATAATTATTAATAATAAATCAAATATTAACAGATTAGAAGAAATTATAATAAAAAGAAATAACGAATATAATATTATATTTAATAAACTAGCGAATTTACAGAAAGAAGCGGTTGAAAAAGACGCAAAAATAGAATTACTAGCGAATTTACAGAAAGAAGCTGTTGAAAAAGACGCAAAAATAGAATTACTAGCGAATTTACAGAAAGAAGCTGTTGAAAAAGACGCAAAAATAGAATTACTGAATAATAAAAACAATAATAAAGATTCATATATTCAGCAATTAGAAGAAGATAATAATGAAAAAAATATTAAAATCCAAATTATAGAAAAGAATTTTAATGCAATAAGTATAGATAATAATATAAAATATAATGATGTATTACATTACTCAAATCATATATCTTCTGAATATGAACAATATAAAATAAATATGAGTGAATATTATTCATTAATTGGGGATAAATTAAATAAATTATTAGATGAAAATATACAATTAAAAGATGAAAACTCAAGATTATTAAGAGAAATAAGACAATTGCAAAATAAGAAATGGTACGATAATTTTATTT
>Ga0214921_10007883_pt1 | contig 14038 bp, 9 predicted proteins | sample LL1505_MetaG_FD_177992 | JGI IMG/M metagenome (GOLD analysis project Ga0214921, IMG submission 177992) | Freshwater microbial communities from Lake Lanier, Atlanta, Georgia, United States - LL-1505 | ecosystem: Environmental > Aquatic > Freshwater > Lake | place: USA: Georgia | collected 2015-05-28 | reverse complement strand
AAATCTTTCTGAGTTCTCAAAACTTTCGCTGATCTTCGGTCGCGCTACCGATAAATCCATCACCGCAAGTCTTGTACCTGATTCATCGATGGAAGCATTTCTCGAAATCGGTACATCTAAAAATAAATACATCCGTAAAACTGCGATTGCACAACTGACCTCCGGCAAGGCCACCGAAATTATCATCGATGGCCTCTCTCCCAGCACCGAATATTTTTACCGTCTGAATTATCGTAAAACAGGTACGAGCAATTTCACGCAACGCGCAGAATCTCGATTCGCCACTCAACGCACTCCAGGATCGACCTTCGTCTTCACGATTCAAGGCGACTCCCACCCCGAACGTCCTCAAGCGAGTCACCCCGATCTTTATTCGCGCACGCTGACCACGGCAGCGGCTGATAAACCCGACTTCCATATCTGCATCGGTGATGATTTTTCGGTCGAACGTATCCGCACCATTAACGACGCAAATTGCCAAACGCCCTACCTCCTCCAACGCCCATTCCTCGGACTCGTCGGATCGGTCGGCCAAGTCTTTCTGATGAACGGTAACCACGAACAGGGTTCACTTTATAATTTCTCCCAAAAAGACGAACGACACGATGTCGCCGTCGGCGTTCAAAAAGCCCGTAACTTCCTCTACCCCACCGTCGGCAATGAAGGAATCTACTCCGGACAGAAAGAAGTCTTCAAAGATATCGGACCTCTCAAAAGCTACAGTTCGTGGACTTGGGGCGACGCTCTCTTCGTCATCCTCGATAACTATTGGCACTCGACCAGCCTCGTCGACAGCGGCTTCGGCGGGAATAAAGATACCGATAAGAAAAATCGCGACTGGTGGAGTATCTCGATTGGCGATGATCAATATAAGTGGCTCAAGCAAACACTCGAATCGAGTAAAGCTAAACATAAATTCGTCTTCGCTCACCACGTCCTCGGCACCGGTCGCGGCGGTGTCGAAGAAGCCGATCTCTACGAATGGGGCGGCCAAGCTCGAGGTAACGAAGGTACCTTCAAAGAAAAACGTCCCAACTGGGAACTTCCCATCCATCAATTAATGCTAAAACATAAAGTGAGCGTATTCTTCCAAGGTCACGATCACCTTTACTGCCAACAAGAAAAAGATGGCCTGATCTACCAAGAACTTCCGATGCCGTCCGACCACGGATATGTCGCCTACAACGAAGAGCGTTATCAATCAGGCAAAAAACTTCCAAGCTCCGGCTATCTTCGCGTCACCGTCTCCCCGGCCTCCGCCAAAGTTGAATACGTGCGCTGCTTCTTACCTAAAGACGAAACACCAGCGACCAAACATGGCTCGATCGCCCACTCTTACGAAGTAAAAGCTAAAGCCTAAACTCCATGCTTAATTATTTCCGAGTTCAGGTGCTTTGGATAATCACATTATTGGCACTTACAGTTAACGCCTCCGCACGTCAGCCCAATGTCTTAGTCATTCTCATCGACGACATGGGATATCGCGATCCAGGCTTTGTCGGAAATAAATACATCGACACGCCTAACATCGATAAAATCGCTAAGTCGGGCGCCGTCTTCAATCAATGCTACGCGAGCGCTCCCAACTGCGCGCCTACCCGTGCCTGTTTGTTGACCGGACAATACACTCCACGCCACGGCGTCTACACCGTCGTCGATGATCGCTACGCTCCAGGACAGCCCCACATGAAAGTGATGTCCACCAAAGGAAATGATGAGCTGCCTCCCGACACCAAAACCGTCGCCGACGCCCTGAAATCCAACGGCTACGCCACGGCACTGATCGGCATGTGGAACATCGGTCGCGGTCGCGATGGCACACCTGGTTCTCCCACCGGTCGTGGCTTCGACATTTATAAGCGCCCCGACGACGTAAATTTCGAAAAGGACGCCTACATGAACTCCCAAGGTCGCTATCTTTCCGACGCTCTCTGCGACGAAGCTCTTTCGTGGATCGACCAAAATAAATCTAAACCATTCTTCTTATACTACGCTGAACATTCAGTCCACGAACCGTTCGACCCCAAACCTGAATTGCTCGCTAAATATAAATCCAAAACTCCCACAGGTCTCGATAAAGGAATCACTCCCGAATACGCTGCCACTGTTGAAGCGGTCGACACGAGTATTGGACGTATCATGTCCAAACTCGAATCCCTCGGACTCACCAAAGACACCCTAGTCATCTTCACCTCTGATAATGGCGGATTACCTTACGTGGTTAACCCTCTGCGCGGCAGCAAGGGTCTACTCTATGAAGGCGGAATCCGCGTCCCCGGCGCCATCTCCTGGCCTGGTGTCATTCCTGCCGGCAAAAGTTTCGACGAACCCGTCGCGAGTATCGACTTCATGCCAACCATCCTCGAAGCCACCGGCACGCCCTTACCCAAGAACCAACCCACTGATGGCATTAGCCTGTTAAATCAGGTCAAAACCGGCGCCTCGCTCAAACGCAACGCACTCTATTGGCACTTCCCATGTTATATCGGCAAAGGAGAACCCATGAGTCTCCTACGTTCGGGTGACTACAAACTCATCCAGAAATTCGCTGGACCGACCTTCGAGCTCTATAACGTGAAGAAAGATCCCAGCGAAGAAACCGATTTAGCGAAAACCGAACCTGCAAAACTTGAGGAACTTAAAAAACTCCTATTCGCATGGCAGAAAGAAACCGGAGCATTCTTAGCGGATCAAAAAAATCCTGCCTACGACCCCACCGCCAAAGAACCCCGCGGTAATAATAAAAAGAAAAAATGAGGTAGGGGCACGACTGAGTCGCGTCCTTGTCCCTGTGTTCCCGTGTCCGTCCAGCTAGACATGTCGACAGGATAGTAATTGAATTTACAATACAAGAGCAACTGATGATAAAATGTTGGACAGAAGGTTTTAATTAATATTATTCTATAAGAGTATTACTATTATGACACCCCTTGTACTCAAAGAATGGAAAGCTTCAAATAAACCTATCGATGACAAAGCAAACTGGATCAAAATAAGTGGTCGAGCGTCTGGAATTCTATCTTGGATTCTAGCCATATTACAAGTCGACCCCACGACCACAATTTCAATATCAGAAAAACGTATTGAGTTCACCTTGGCTTCACTTTCGGGCACGGAACATAGAATAATTCCTTTGGCCAGCATTAGTTCTTCATACTACGGATACCACAAGCCTTGGAAATCAGCATTAGTAGTTTTTGCGCTATGGGCATACCTATCAGCTATGTTTTGCAGCCTAATACACTGTCAATTTATTGGATACCTTTTCGGGTTTTTATTTAGTTCGATTATCGCGATTATATATTATTTTTTAAATCGTTCACTCACTCTAGGTTTCATCGAAGTCAGTGGAGTTGGCAGTGCAATCCAGTTTAAGAAATCGATTATAGAGAATATTGATGTAAATGAGAAACAGGCTGAATACGTGTGTGAAGTGGCCCAGTACCTAATAGAATCAGCTAAAAGAAAGCCTAATACCTCAGGAGTATAGTGCTATAGTTTCGGTAGTTAAAAACCATTCACTGAACTAGATAAAATTAATTATTCTGTCCTAACTGCTTATGGAGTTCCTTGTGGTGAGCATCTAACTGAGCTTTTTCAATTTTCAATATATCATTAACCCCAGTCAAACGTCCGACTTCATCTGATTTAGCGGACAATTTACTTTTAAGCTGTTCATTTTCAACTTTAACGGAAGCAAGTTTTTTGTTCGCTTCTATCGCTTGATTGAGTTGTTTTTTATAGAGTGCAATCGACTCATCAAGTTGCGCAATTTCTTCGTTAAGTTTAGCTATGTCTTCACGACTTTTATCACCGGATTGTTTAACCGCTAATTCCTTAGCGGCTTCTATATCTTTAATTTTTTGGTTAAATTTAGCCTCAAATTCCTTAGCGCGCTGGATAGCCTGTTGCTCCGACTTTTTAGCTTTATCGATAGAGGCGGTAGCTTCATCTAATTTCTTAGCCTCCGAATAGCGTGGCAACCATTGATCGTATGCAATAAGCGAAACGCCAGCGAAAAGAGCAACGGCAGCGGCAATCGAAACCCAAACAGCACGTACTTTAGCACGAGCGAGCGCTTGACGCCCCTCGCGATCGTTTAAATTAAATTCAGGGAAGTCCTTCACGCGGCCCCAAAGTTCATCGCCCTCGTAGACTTGAACACCCTCGCGCCTTAAATCATCATCGGACGTAATCCGACCTTCAGAAAGCCAGGCACGTATAGTGTCAAAGTCTGCCTCAATAACAGTTTGTCCGTTTTGTTTTCTAACACTGTAGATAGGTTTTTTTGGTTTCATGCTAGTTTTTTATTAAAATTGTCCTCAGGTGGCTTCGACGGAGATTGCTCCGGTATTTCAAGATCACTTTGCTTAAATTTTTTGATAGGTGGTGTTAGTTGATTGTCAGGTCGACTATCTACATTAATTTCTTGTATAATCGTATCAGAATTACCACCTAAGTCTAAATAAGATAACTCCAAACGATGCTTACCTTTTTTAAGGATACACGTGAAAGTTTTTGAGGTATTTTTAAAGTCGACATCGGATCCGTCGATGCTCAAGGCGACAAGTTCAATATTTAAATCCGCGTCCACAGAAAAATCGATTTTTTGCGATTCACTGCCGTCAGAAACAATAGATTGGCTGATAATCTTAATTTGTGGAGTGGTGGCCCCTTTTTCGGGATTAGGGGTCAGTAGCGATTTAGACTTAGGACTTGAAGTACCTTCAGCTCCACGAGGGTCCTTAGGTATAGGATTTTTGGGAGTTCTATCCCCGTTTTTTCCTAGGTCATTACCGCCTGGGGTTTCAGGTAACGGAGTTACCTTCGGAGTATCGCCATGAGGGCTCTTCCGATCGGTGTTGAGCTTAGGAGCTTGAAGCTCCGGGTTACTTTTAGGCTGCTCAATAGGCTTAGAATTTGAACTAGCTCCTGGAGTTGGTTTTTCTGGAGTGTTGGGTAAACTAGTAAACGGTTCAGATTTCGGATTGTTTTTCGCTAAATCAGGATTAATTTTATCATCATTCTTTTTACCATCAACCTGGGAGCCGTTTGGCTGAGTCTGTTGGGGATTTTCAAGCTTAAGTTCAGGATTAGGAACATCTGGGACAGGTATTAGCGGCGGAGCAGGCTGCGGTTCTGGTAAGGGATTAAATGGAGCTGGTGGTTCAACTACACCTGGCTCTTGGATGACATTAATCATTTTTGTTTTTTCGTCTTTCTTATACAATAATCCCCAAAGAATTGATCGACGCGCTTCAAGTGTCACCTTAGATGAGCCGGCGGACTCCCACGTAACTACAGGCTCAAATTCATTAGATTCATTTGGAGCACCCTTTTCAATAATCCAAGCATAGGATGTGATTCCATAATTACTTTTAGGTGTACTAAGTTGAGAAGTGTTAGAAATTTTAGTGGGCGTTCCAACCTTTGGACTTAACTGAAAATGCGCAAAAGGCATTGGGATTAATAGCCACAATATTAGTAATAATAGAAAAAAAGCTACTAAACCAATTACAAAAAACTTAATTAAGCGCAAAAAATTAAAACTACTCGGAGATGCTTCAGACTCTACTTGTCTTTCAATTTGAGAAATGATTACGTCAGTATCATAAACCTTAGGAATCTCAGGGGATGACGCGGGCTCAAACCCCCAAAGCATAATTAACTGCGGGTTAGAGTACCAATGTGGCTTATAAATACGGTAAGCAGAAGGAAAAGTATCAAACGGAGGAGGACCAAAAGTCTTTACGAACCTAACAATATCCTCCGGCACATCAGGCTGCTCTGCGAGTGTCTTGAAGCTTTGCCAGCTATTCAAAAAACGTTGCCATTCAGATCTATTAATCGACTCGCCAGGTCTCATTGGGCGAGACTTTGCCAATACTTCTACCGAATTAATATATTTCGTAAATGTAACTAAATCACCATTCTCCGCAAACTCTGCATTTGGGAAAAAATCACTGAATTCCTTATTTAGTCGTAGAATATTTTGGTAGGTAGATTCCCAATAGAGATGTTTCTCTGTCGAATCCAATCTTAGCGCCCGATAATTAGAATTAGTGGGATGATTTACAAAAGATAAACCACCTGAAATAGAAACCTCATAACTCGGCTGCTTCGCTGGCATAATTATCTAAAAAGGGCTGTCGAATAAACGATACCGTTGGGATTTCTTATACCCCAGCATAATACCTCGGTAACAGAGTAAGCCGAACCAGAAGAAGACTCCATCAATGCGTTATTAACTGGCGCACCTATTGCAGGAATAAAGAGATTGAATCTCTCATTTGAATGAGCGTTAAAACAATCTGCCCATTTGGATAACTTTTGATGAGTAAACTGAGGATTGGAATCCGTGGACGATGCGAAGTATTTCACTACGTCTACGCCTAGTTGTTTTAGAATTTGAAGAGTAAATTCAGGCGACACCCCTTCCCTGCAAGAAGATTTAAATGACCCCAGGCTAGTCCAGAGCGAAATAGCAGCGGGATGATCTAAAATTACGTCCGTATAAATTTTATGAATATCTTCCTCTAAATTTGCCTTTATAAAGTCTGGAATATGCAAATCAGTATGCTTATCAATAATACCCTTGTTTCTTTCTAATTCTTTCAGGTTACTTTCCCTAATAGCATGGGTTAATGCCGCGTGCTCTGCGTCTTTTTCAGAAAGCTTTGCTGTGTGTGATGCATTAATTCCGTAAATTTCTTGAACTTTATTGTCATAATTTTTCTGTAAATCAGACAAACTTGTGTTTAGGGAGTTAAGTTTTTCGTTTAATTTTAAAATTTCAGCAGCTTTATCGGATAAGACTAGTTTTTGCTCATCATAAAGAGACTTCTGGTTAGCTATATCGACTAAACTAGTTTTTATTTTAGAGAGAATTTCTGAAATTTGCGCCTCAAAAGCAGGATTCTGCCTAGGGATAGTCGCTATACTGAGTTTGATTTCATTTAAGGAATTTTTTAATGCATTAGGATTAGGATTTTTAGGACTGAATAAATTAGTAAGCTCATCTTTAAATAATTTTGAAAAATCAACCGAGGGTGATGACGATTTGTTCTTAATTGAGTTCAAGGTAAAAGAAACCCAAGTAACCCAAATAATTACTAAAAACAGTAAAAGTACGATTGATATAGTTTGGATGATATCTGACATAAAAAATTTTAATCGAGTTTACCAGTGTCAGTCCAGTGAAGAGAATCTTGTCCCACTGGATAGAGTTTCAGAGTCACTTGCCCGGCTAGATCCTCCCCCGTTTCAGGATCAACAGCCGATACAATCTCCAAAGCATCGGACGATTCAGACCCCTGACCTCCATCGCCCGACAGGCGTTTAAATATAACCTTAACTGAGGCTATGTTATCTGCAATGTCTAAACGGTAAACCGGCTCAGGAAAACAGGAATTTACGGCAAACATTTTTCTGCCAACACGCGTCCCATTATTCAAAATCAACTCCGAAGATACATCGTTAGATGCAGAAAGTATATCACTACTGAATCGAGGTCCAGATGCAGGCATTACGCCCCAATTGTTTCTATAAGCGGAATTATTTTTAAAGTTAATTTTCCAACCTGGAATAATCTTAAGTGTCATGGCGCGCTCTAAAGCTGCACCTACACAGGTCACACTCTTCGCATCTGAGATTTCCGAGTCCTCACCTTGCTTGAAGGGATACCAGGCACCGGCCTTAAATCCGTGAGTAAACAAGATCCTCTCTGCGGCGATGGGCAACATTCTCTGAATCAGAGCCTTAATCGCAGGTTGCTCCGATGGCTTACCGCAAACCATAAGCATATCTACGTCGAAAATTTCAGCATACTTAGCAAGTGATCTGATTAGTTTTCCAAATAATTCTTCAACTTGCTGATCAAATTCAGCAATATCCACAAACATGGGTCTCTTAAGGTCAACATGGGTACCAGGACCATAGATTATGTCGTAAAATCCTTTGTTACTAGACACTCCAGCATCAGCCAAACTAAATTTCAGCGCCCCCTCATTCCAACGTCCCGAACAACGCTCTCTGAGTAAATAAATAGCCACAGGTAACAAAATACCCGTTAAAATCGACACACGCTTTGAGGTTACATCAATATTCTGGTTGTTAGCAAAGAACTTACGAGCGATTGGCATATCTGTGGGTGGGTTATTTAACATTTTAGGCAAAATAATTTTGCTGATAATCGACTTAACCAAAAGATCACCTGCTACAGTTGATGAATCTTTAAATAACACACTTGCGTCTAAATCAATATCTAGTCCGAGTTTTTTGTCCTGATATTCGACAACAGATATATCCGATGTACCGCCACCAATATCGACATTCATTACCCTGAGCTTGGGTAATTCTTCGCCGTCCATATTTTTACCATTAATAGAAATCCAATTTTCTCCTGCGACGTGACTCGAAAGTCTATCAATAGATGCATAGATAAGTGGCAACTGACTAGCAACGGCTTCATCAATCCTCATGTCCAACTCAATAGCTCGTTCACCTGAGCGTAAGTTAGTAGCCTGAAAAATACGTATAGCTTCTAGCCACTTAGCACGATACTGACTGATCTCAGTACTCGTCCATCCGGACGGATAAGTCGCAATAACATTACGGATAACTCGCTTATTAAACACACCAGCTTGTTGCGTCCATTTAGAGTCATTAATCTGACGATAAGCTGTTTCTAAAATCGCTAAAACAGACCAAGTTAAAGTATTGCGACGAGGATAGCGCGGACTTGTAGGATTAATAATCGGCCTGCTTTGAATAGGCCAGTCACAAGGCAAAACTTCATCCTCGCCCCAAATCTTCCCATCCTCTGGCTGAAAGCGAAGCATGAGTCCTGACAACAAACTAATCCTGCCAGGCTCGCCGAAAACTTTTTCACCATAATTAGGTACACATGACCAAGCTTGTTGACTTAAATCGCTATCCCAAAAATAGCGCTTAGCTGAACTTTGCTGCATTTGTTCGCCACCCTGCATTCGTCTATTAGCTTCAATACCCAAGGGAGTTTGGCCGTGAATAAGTTCCTCCATATCATCACCTAAACAAACAGGAGAAATCTTAGAGAACATGTGAGGTACTCTTTGCTCAACCTTATCTAACTTTTGTATTGTATCCCTGTTGAGGAGTTTATCAAAAAAAGTTTTTTCGATTTTTTTTGTTCTATATTTATTCAGAATTAGAGCGTTATCTTTTGTGCTATCAGGATCGAACATTCTGAATTCTGGCGTTTTAATCACAAAACGAGAACTTACAATCGCATCATCAACCTGGGTCTGCCTAGAAAGGGTTGAATAAAATGAAGGCTTTAAAGAAAGCGGACGGCAGTGCTGCGCAAATTGCATCCCACCTCCAGTGCCCTCCTTATATTCGAGGACGAGTACAGCTGTTCTTGAATTTCCAAAATCAATTACCAAATCAACATCCAAAGGAGTTGCAGTTAAAACAGAGCTCCATCTTATACACACTTCAATATTGCGGCCCAAGATATCAATAGACACCGGAACATCTGCTGCCAGCGAACTGCTGTTTGCTGAATGATAAGGCACACTATGATGTCTGTGAGAATTGAAATGTTCTTCATCGGCTTGGGTCGTATGCGTTACTTGGTACTGCCAACCGCGATCAACATCACCGACGTTAGTTTCAATTGCCAGCCACAACCCTGCATAATCACGCAGACCGTGGTGACAAACACCAAACTTGTAACGTATATATCTTCGAGGAATGGGACTAGTAACCACGTTCCAAGTATTTTTATCATAGTTTACAAGTGCATCCGACCACTCTTTACTGTCTTCAATTCCAAATAAATTCCTATTCTCTTTGGCTATGTCTCTAATCTCAGGGTCGAGAATATTTTTAGCTTCTTCTAACGGAAAGAAGAAAAGCCTGAATCCACTGTCAGGAATTAATACAAGTTTGTCGTTAAATTTATTCATAATATTTTGAAACTATTTCCAAATAAGGTTAAGTTCTGCATCGCCTGGAAGGTTCGGACGCAAAGGTGCAGTGGGTTTGATCGAATTTAAATTATCAATAAAAGGCGTTATAATTTTTCTGTAGTGTGGTGAATCAGAATTAGCACCTAAGCCGTTTTCCCAGTCTACTTGAGCTTTCATTGAAACTAATAGTGTCTCAGATCGAGGCTTTAGTTTTGGTCTCAACGTTCCCTCTCGCAATATATTACCCATAATCACCGCAAGTTCACTTCGAAGTATTCGCGCTGTTGTTTCGCTAGTGAGATATCCAATTTCTTCAGAAATCCATCTAATTAATTCTGTATCGAGCTGACGTCCTTCCGATAAAATCTGTAAAAGCATTCGTGCATCCGTTTCGTCACGAACTCCAAAGTGTGACCAAGCAAACCCTTTAATTTTCTTCATCCGATTGATACAACTTTCACGCCAACGTGACCACTGACGAACAATATAGGCGTGCTTAGACTCACGATTAGTTAAAGCAAAATTAAGCGGAATCGACTCTAAGTCATTAGAATCCACAGCAATAAGACTTCTTATTAAAAAAGAGTAAAGCGAGGTACAGTCCTCAATTTCATCATAGCGACAAAGTTCACTTGGAACTTTCATTTCCCAAGCTTTAAGATTATCTTTAATCGCTTTTGTAACATCAGAAATTAATCTTAATTGGCGAGCACCGACGTCTTCAATCTCAGGCACTGCAATATTCAAAAGCTGCTGACCGGCTTTAACATTTGAGTTATTTAACTCTTCAAGGTGACGTAAGCGGCTCGACGTCTTAACTTTCTCTAACTGACAGCCAAAGAAATATTCCACTCCGCCATCGTTATCGGTAATTAAATGTTCGAATGAGTCCTTTGATTCTTTTGAATCAAAGAGTCTTTGGAAATCGTGGTTCTCTTTAATTGCTTTTACGGCCCATTTAACCTCAGGATTTTCAGGGTCAAATGCACCCGTGGGGAACTTGCGGTACGAAGTTGTGAAATAACTTGCATAGGCCGACTGATTTAAGGGCGTCAACGGCTCCAGCATATCCTTAAATAAAGGAGTAGGCCCACTTGTAGGCTTAGCACTGCCGATGTCCTTGAGAACGATTCCAAAAAAAGTTAAACAAACCGATAGGGGCAACGGCGGAGATCCATTGAAATTCGAGTTCAGGGAAAAACTTGGATTGATCTTCTGCCACCAATACTGAATTCCCTTGGTTAACTGCTCAGGCTTTGCCGGAAAAGTCTGTCCACGAACTAAAAGCGCAAACGCATCAATGGACAACTCATTGGCATACCCCATCACCATCGAAGAGGTCTTACCTCTCTTGAATACAGTAGTTAATAGCCTGTAGTCGCCTTCCGAAATAGATGCTAAATCCAAGGTCGTTGAAGAATTAACCTGCGAGTCCCGCAAGGCTACACCTGGAAAATCTAGTATATCCGAATCTTTCAATAATTTGAAAAATGGTTTTTCAGCAACAGTAGGTGAAATTTTAACCGGTACCACAATCTCCCTCACCAGTGCTTGAAATAAACCAAAATTGTTTCCAGATATTTCACTATTCGGTGTGCCTTCTTCAACGAGAATCAATCCATCTTCCTCACGAAAACCAATTGAATGTATTCTTCTAAGAGTGTCGGTTCTTACGGAGTTATTGGTGTCAGATGCAACACTTACTCGCTTGAAAGTATCAATATCTAATAATAAAGCAGCCACACTCATGGTGCAATAAACCTCGCGATTGGCCCAACGCAAAGAATCAACTTTCTGCTTCAAATTTCTAAATGCGCCAGAAATTGTTGGCGAATTATCCCAGAAAATCGCGTATGCGAAACTAATAGCTGATTCGTAAGAATGAGTGATATCGGAGCAATCCAAGAGTTCCCTGCGCAAACTGTCCCAATAGGGCTCAAGGTTTGAATAGCGTTTTTCTCCACTTTTAATAAACATACCCACAATATCTAAAATCTCACGAGCAAGCTCGAAGGCTGATCTATCTGCACCCGCTGGAATACTTCCCTGTGTCCTAATAAAATCTTTTGTAATTGAATCGCGCGTCCAGTACTTATCCGTTCCGTCTGCAGTAGCTGACTTACACTCAGAAATGTAACCAAAAGCCAATGCGTGCATCACATGCGAAAGGCTATTAAATTTCAAACGAACTGGATAACGGATCTTTTTAACATTAGTAGCTGCCGTATATCTCGTTACACAGCCCGAAGCATCCGAACCGGCATTGGATGGGTTTAAAGAGACATTACCCTCTAAACCTTTAAGAAACGTAACGGGCTCTGCCTCATCCCAGGTGAGTGCGGCGCTAAAATTGCCCTTAGGACCACTTTTTAATTCAGAATCTAGATACGTGGAGAGTAAGGTCGATTTACCTGATTGAGAAGGACCCCAAATAGCCAAGGTCTTTCTTTCACCCGAAATAGGCTTATGCGTGTTAGCTATTCTATATAAATCATCAACCCAGCTACCACGATAAAGAATATAGTCAGGGTGGTCTTTGATTCTTTTAACCCCGAAGTTCCAATACCAATCCAAGGTTTTCGAGATCTTTTCAGGGGAATTTTGAAAAGTTAAAGGCATAGTATGTCTTTTAGGGCTTTGGGGATTTATTACTACAATAAAAACAGGATAATTACTGTAAACAATTATAATAGTTAAAAGTGTCTATAAATTGACAAAGGGGTAATTTAAACGGAATTGTAATATATGAGCGATAATGGAGACAAAGGCTGCGGTTGTCTGGTAATTATTGTGATAGGTCTAGTCATATCTGGGTATCAGAGTTGCACAGACAAACACTCCTCTTCCCCAGTCGTCAGCCAACCTTCAACGGGCTACGTTGCGCCCAGTTACAGTTCAGGTTCACCTGCCAACTACTCTCCTATTGTCTCCGAACCCTACGGTGCATTACAATCTGGCGGTAGAGACAACTCTGACAGCGAACTAATTCTGAAAAACAGTCTTAGCAATCCAGCCTACGTTAAAGTGATTAATAACAATGGTCAGATTTGTGCCACCCTCTACTTAAGATCGAATGAGAGTTATAAACTCGGGGTCGACCCAAGTAGCTACACAATTAAATATGTCAGCGGACCTAGCAATCAATGGCGTGGTACATCCCACTACTTTGGATCCTACTCTACATTCTTTGTTGGTCACACGAGTTTTATTCCTTACGGCAACAGACTCACTCTAACCTTTTACCAAACAACTAGCCGTTACGGCTCTGGCAACACTCTGAAAAAAATATCCGAAGATGAATTCTAAAATTATTATTTTATTACTAGCCTTAACAGCCCTCGTGACACCGGTTCGCGCTGACTATTATGTAAATATCACAGGGGCAAATCAATGGGCTCAGATAGATGGCCAAACAATCATCCTTTATCGTTTTTCGCGACCAATCTGCCTAGTTAAAGTCTATGGTTATATATACTCCACATCAGATATTCGATTTTTAGACGATACCATTAGTAATTTTGACAAAATGCTAGTAGACCGAGAAGTTGTTGAAATCCGAGAAGTTAAAAGGCTCTGAAATTAATATACTACGGGCCAAAACTAGACTTATATTGCTTACTTTTTAAGGAGTGGAACGATGCTGTCCGATACGGCTTTGCCGAGGTAGTCGTAGCCTTCTTCCTTAAAGTGGACGTCTTTGACGTTTTGGTATTCAGCCAGTTTAGGGGCAATAGCCGTGAATAGGTCATCCACGGCGACATTGTTCTTTTTCATAATCTCAATCGCAGCCTGATTCCGTTCAACTACCGCTGTGGCTGGATTCTTTTTCTTGGTAGGATCATCTGGGATCGGGGTAGTCGTTGCAAAAATAACTTTTGCGCCGGTCGCCTTGAGTCGAGCGACGATTACTTCCAGATTCTTCAAATAAGTCTCCGTCGAGATGGATTTTTGTACATCATGAATTCCAAAATTAAAGTGAATCACATCCCATTTACCCTGACCCAACCAAATATCTAATTTCTCAACGCCATTAACCGATGAACCACAATTAGTGGGCGCGCGATGTACGTTGGCTTTACCAGCCA
>Ga0214921_10007882_pt1 | contig 14038 bp, 16 predicted proteins | sample LL1505_MetaG_FD_177992 | JGI IMG/M metagenome (GOLD analysis project Ga0214921, IMG submission 177992) | Freshwater microbial communities from Lake Lanier, Atlanta, Georgia, United States - LL-1505 | ecosystem: Environmental > Aquatic > Freshwater > Lake | place: USA: Georgia | collected... | reverse complement strand
AATGGAACAAATGGAACAATTAAATATCCAAGTTCGTTTAGAGTATAACTACCAATTGTATTATTCAATTTCTGTAATTTTTCTAACGTTCCTTGACCTTGTTCATTAAATCCGCGTGTAGGAGTTCGCCATTCTTGCTCTAATATACCAGTTGGAAAGCTATTTTTCATAAAATCAGTAATTTTAGTTTGTTGATCTGGTTTAATATTACATGTTGATAAAAGTGATGTATGAAGTAATCTAACAAATTCTTTACGCTTTTCTTGACGGTCAGTAATACCTTTTAATGCTGGTAAAGTATCAAATAAAAATTCCTTGATTGTTGTGCTATATTTTGGAAATTGTTTTGCTTTCTTATCAAAATATTCAGTCGCATTTTTTTCCATATATTTAATTGCGATAGATGATGTATTTTGTCCAGCTTTTTGTAGTATTCTTTGAGAAAGTTTCTGATGTAATTTAACATAAAACCAATATTTTGTATATGTGTTTAGTTCTGCCGTAATCAATTTATTATGAACATCCGCTCTTTTTAACATATTCACTATTATATCACCAATGTTATCAATATTAATACTGTCTATATTAGCAGTAGTAAGATAATTATCAATTATTTTTTGTATAGTAAAAGAATTATTTCCAGATTTGAAAGCAGTTCCATTAAGATTCTGGTTTTCTGGATTAAACCCATTGTCAAGAATTGTTTCAATTAAACTTTTTAATTTTTTTAATTTATTTGCTTGTTGCGATTGTTGCGATACATTTCCGACTGTATTTTTTGATTCTAATTTTTCAATATTCTGTTTTGAACTAACATTCCCAGTATCACCAACATATCCATGTATTGTTTGTTCCAACTCACTAATTTTATCTAATAATCCCTGATAATCATATTTTGGATTTTTTGTAAATTGTTCTTTCATTTCAGATACAACTACTTTCGCAACCATTAAATAACCTATATATTGTAATAACGTCATCCCAAAAAATACTCGTAATGGATAGTCTTCTTTATATAACATTCTATTTGATGTCTCTATTTTTTGTTTGACTATATCAACAAGTGAATATACGATTCCAAGATTAGAATTATAAAAAAAGTAAAATGGATGTATATGTTTGAATACTAATTCATTTGATTTTAAATATCTTTTTATTAACATTTCTTTTGAAATAACTTCTTTCGAAAAAAGAACTGGGAATTTTCTACATGAATTAAAATTTTCATTTATTTCAGATGTTGGAATATCAAACAGTTGATTTATTTCATTATTTTGAAATATACCAAATTTTTTTATATTATCTTTTCCACCAAAAATACGTCTTAGTTCAACAGGTTCTAATTGAATTATTTCAGCATTCATCATTTGTTGTTTTTCTAAAATAGGTTTTGAATAATATGGTGATTGCTCACCTGTATTCGTTTTTACTCCTTTAATTTTATTAAATCTTTTTTTAAACATTGACCTTGAATCAATACTTGCGCTTCTTAACGTAATTAAATTCAACAATTTTTTCATTGAACCGTTATGTCCAGTCATAAATATTTTTAATTGGTTTGATTCTATTTTTGGTTTATGTAAATGTAAATATAAAATAAATGGTAGAGCAAATAATAAATCCTCTGGATTATAATACCATTTACCTTTTATTCCACGATATTCTTTTATTGATATTTTATATAATCTCTCTAAGTCTGCTCGTTTATCAAAACTATTTGTTGGATCTCTATAAATAAAATCTGGTAAATAAAAAACACTATCCCATTTTAAAAATTTATTATATTTTTCTTTTTCTAATAATGGAAACTTTAATAGTTGTTCTTCAATAAATTTTGTCCATCTTCTTTTTGTTTCATCCAATGTAATCGTTAAATTATCTTTATTTATTCCACCAATCGCATGTTCTTCATTTAACCAAGGAAGAACCATTATTTTAATACCCTTACTATGAATCAATTCAAAATAGCTTAAAAACATCGTTTGTTGCGTCCGAATTAATTCTGAACAACAAAATAAGTAATCAAACCCATCTAATTTAGTAAGTTCAGTTCCTTTATTTGTCAAATAATCATGAACTTGATTACATTCATCAATACCAATACTTGAAAGCATACTATCTGGTGCAATTTCTGCTACTAATTGTGTTTTACCAAATGTTAAATAAGATGTTGAACCAGTTTCAAATCCTTTATTTATAATATTTGCGCAACTGGTTGCATGTCTTTGGAGAACAAATGTAGTATTTTTAGTTAATTGTGAAAAAATTTTGTGTTTATCATTGTTATTTAATTGACGTTTATTTGTATTAATTTCTCTTCCGCGTAATTTATTAAAAAATGAACGATTTCGTGGTGGTACTGGACCTGCTTGTGGCGATAGTGCTGGACCTGCTGATGCGGTTGATGGATCTTCTTGTATCGGTTGCGATGGATTTAAATTATTATTTGAACTAAAACTAAAAGAATTTCTAGGAGTTCTTGCAATTGTTCCAGTAATTTTTGGTCTTAAATTTCTGGGTAGTTGATTAATCGGCCTACTACGTGCTTGTGATCCAGAACTTGAATTTACAGAAGAACTACTACTATTTCTTACTCTACTGGACCGTTGTCCTGTCATTTTACTCCAAATTCCTCCCATTTTTATAATATATTGTATATGGATATTAAAATTTAATCGACTTCTAAATTTCCAATATCGCAATCGATTTCTTCGACTTCATCTTCTTCCTCCTCTTCTTCTTTTTCAACATCGAAAAATTCTTCTTCTTTATCAGTATCCTGATTGAAATCGTCCTCAACGCTATAAAAAAGCCGGTATTTCTGCTTAGATTCATCCAAATAGACAATATCCAATTTAATAAAATATGTTGCGCCTTTTATTACACTGAATGTAATAAAAATTGGCTCTCTGTCATTAACCTCAATCTTTTTCCTTTTTATACAGGTATCATCATTTCCACGGATAGTGTATCCATAGGAGCAAACCATATTCCTCCGGAAAATTCGTGGTTTTATCGTCAATAATGTATCTTCATCCGTATTGCTACGAATAAATTCAGCTGTTCTAATTGTCGTCATTTTTAATACTAATCCATATCATATTATTTTTAATTCAATTTTTATCCAGCGATCTGCCACTTGTGATTACACTCTAAACAAGTAATATATTTCGTCATGGGTTCATCAATTGATCTTGTCTGTAATTCAGTATAAATACAACGCCTTTGCTTACAGCGACTACATTTGTATTCATCAGTGGCCGCCTCCGGCTTCTTCAAATAAAGGAACTCATCGTTCGCTTTCTGTTTCTCCTTCAATTTCTCCCACAATTCTGGATATAGTTCTTGGGGAGTGAGGTGTGGTAATTTATCAATTTCCACTTCTCCCCTATTTATTTTCTCCAAGAGAATCATATTCTTAATATTAGATTCTGGATTTATGTTGAGAAAGAGTTGGTCCGTCTTGCGCAAATAGAGCAGTTTGAATTGGATATGTTCGCAATCATATACTTCACCCCTTCGCGCAAGTTCTGCCTTGACCCATTCAAAAATTATGCTCTCAATACGGGCCGGTAATCCAGCATCTTCAAAAGCAATCCGTCCATATATTTCAACTATTTTATTACGATATTCTGGTTTCAGTTCTTCCATTTTTGTTTATTATAATATATATATCAAATTGCTTTTAATTCAATTTTTACACCGACTTAAAGATATCATAACATCTTTAAATAATAATGAATATTCAGAAAACTGAGGAAAAAAACCGCTTCTATTTATCAAGCGACCCATCCGATTTAACGATTCCACTCTACAAGTTTGAACAAATACTCTTCAAACTTTCAAAAACTCATCACCCAAGCAAGAATTTATATAAAATATACGGAATAAATGATAAATATATGAAAGTCTTCGATGATGGGAGCTGTTTTAATTATTGTATCAAGAAGATAACTACAATGAAACAATATAAGGTCATATTACAGAAAATTATCCAGCAACAGATACATAGTGATGATTTCGCAGGTTTTCTAAAATATACGGTCGAAGAGCTTTATCAAGAAATTTTCTTTACATTGAATGAATCGATAAATCTCGTTTTTTCAAAGATGATTGATATTAATACAAAAACAGAGAAATATTATATTTATTTTGAAAAAAAGAAATCAAACTCTCAGCAAACTATTGAGCCATTCCTCGATTTGGTCGACATCTCCTAAACCATGCAAATATACATTCAAAAATAGAAGCAACTTCTTGTGGGTTGATTTGTAGCTCTCCATTCTTTGCTCGAAGACTAACTTGCGCGATTGCGATAGTGGAATCGACCTGCGCATTCAAAAAATCTCCGTTCTCATTAGATAGTTTAGTGGATTCTACTAAACTTGATATAACTTTTAAAACAATCTTTTTAAGAAGGATTATCTTTTCATTATCATTCATATTAGTCTGGCCCTCAATTAGTCGCATGATATGGATTGTGATATCAAACAGGTTATTAATAATGTCATCCGCCAACGGGTATTTCTCTTCTATTTTAGACATTGTTGATGAATATATGAAGTTGAATCCGGTTTTAATGTCCGAAATTGTGGAAGACATAATCTTGATTTCTCCGAAACCTTCTTTTGAAACTTTAATTGCGAAATCAATCGATTTACTGATTTGTGTCTCGATTTGATTATAATTGGTCATTTTAGTTTCGAGGAATTGTCGGAGAATTGAGAGGGCTAAACTCTTCTTTTGGGTTCCAGACAATGCAACTTTTCCTTCAACTAATTCAATGACTACTCGAATAATCTCTGTTAATTCATTATTATCAATTACTTCATCATCTAAAAATCGCTCAATGAGAATATCCAAACATTTTTTCGATTCTTCTTCAACTGGAATAAGTCGAGTATCCGCTTTTTCTAAATTTTCAGATGATTGTGGAGTATTATGGACTCCTGTTATTTCAGAATGTACAGATGAAACAATTTCAACAATTGATTCAGTTATATCAACTACTTCCTTTTCATTGTGTGGTGTAGTAAGTTCAATTTCTTTAATTTCAGCTTGTTCTTCTATATTTACGATAATAACATCAGTCATAAATTATAATAGGTTTTTATTTTTAAGTATTTCAGAATAATTATTTTATAATATTAAATTAATGATTAAAATATTTATTATTCTTTTTTTAATTATTGTTCTTTTAGTGATAACATGGTTCTTTTTTGTGAAAGATAAGACGGGTCCGATTCTTCAAAATAAAACTGAGTCATTTACTGTTGCGGAAAAGAATCGCGTGTCTGGTAATTTAGAAAAATTATACAAGCAAGTTAACCCTGCTAATTTTTATACGCAAGATTTTAATACCCCCAATTTTACAACGGATGTATTAGATTTGCGAAAATATTATGATTATGATTTACCAGCGTCTAAATCAACAGGCAAACCAAAAGAGGATAAATCTGGAAGTAGCGATGGAGATATGCTTCGTAAAACAGAGGCGGATGCTTTTCCATGGAAACAAGGCTCTGATAAAAATAAAAATGTAAATGTTATGGAAAGCGACTATTGGTCTTATAAAGATGAGCTTCCGATGAATGGGGGAAGTTTCGATGGGTTAGTCGGCTATCAAAATATGGGGGGAGCATTCGCATTTTTTGACCAGTATAAACCAGTCTCGGAGAAGCATCCAAAAATAACTGATGATTTGCGGTCTGGTATGGGAACTCCTCAAAAAGAGAAATATTTTTATGATATGTCTCAAATATAATATTCTTTGATAAAATATTCATATTTTATTTTATTGGTTGGTTTCAAAGTTGGTATATTAATAGGTGTCATTTCGACTGGCTTCATCATCTGGATTGTTTCTAAGTAGTTCTCTTCTAAAACGAAATTGCGATTCGTTATTATCATATTTTTATTATATTTATTCTATATAATAAATTATGGTTGAAAAACGAACAAGGAAACCGAAAATCCAGCGAAAAGTATTCTATTATAAAGATGATAAGAAAATGGAAATAAAAGCAGGGGGGATATTATTTGTTCATGGAAAAGAAAAGAGGGAAGTTCTTATTCAAAAAGTTTTTGAAAATGACGGTAAAATGCGGTATAGCGACTTCGGAGGGAAAACGGATAATGATGATTTCATGATTGATGACACAATTGCGCGGGAATTACACGAGGAGTCAAACGGAGGAATCCGAAATAAATCTACAAAAGAGTCGCTATCAGTTAATGAATTGAAAAAAATGATTGATGAAAATATACAAATTGAAATATTTATACCAATGGTAAAATATATATTAAAGATTGTTTATTTTGATGATAGCAAATATGAGCTCGATTTTAATATAATTGGAACATATGAAAAAAAAGATAAAATAAAGAGATTTGTAGAATGGATATCTTACGATGAATTTATAAAATATTATGATTCAAAGTCATTACATCCGCGGATGGTTTTCCCGTCTATTCTTAATTTTTTCAAAGTTCAGAAATTTAAATTCAAATAAAATGGCTTAAAGAGATTGTAATAATAAAATTATTATTACAATGGACGAATTTATGCCATTTTATGATGAAACTGACCAGATAGTTTATAATGATAATTTAGAGTTTTTAGTTATTGGAACTATTTTTAGTTCTTTACTCGCCGTTATGGCTCTATTTTGCTATAAGAGATATACAAATGTTTTTGTTTATAAGAGGATTATAGTTGGAAATGAAGAACACCCGAAGAAGATTGTTTTTACGATAAGTCCTGATAATTTTGAGAGATATTATAAGAATAAAATTGAAGAAAATCACGGGTCAGTTTATCACATTGACGATATGAAAAGTAAATATAATAACATTCCATTGAATACATATCGAAGTCATCGAGCAAATTATGAGATTGTTAAGAAAATCATGAAAAATAATATTTGCGAATCAATTATTATTCAGAATATGATTGAACCGAAGGACTATTATGAGTTATATACTATTTTTCTTATGAATAATATTCCTCTTGAAGTAGTTATACTTCGGGACTCGGAAACTTCGGATGATGGCGATTATTCTGTTAGAGGCGTGTTAAGCGCTGGTAGTAGAATTTATCATACATATCAGATTAAGGATTGTATTGTAAATAATCATAAAGTTTATTATATATATAATACTCAAAAAGACTGCGATGGATATGCGTATATAAAAACGATTGAGAATGAATATATGAAGTTGAGATATTACAGAAATTCTACGACTTATGGAATATCGATTGAAAAGAATGACCTTGGATTAAAAATACGGGACTTGTTATATATTAGTGGTTTTGTTGAGTAAGAAAGAATTGTTTTTTCTACCAGCCGGATTACTATTATTTCATAATAAAAAAGACGTGTTATTTACTTGTGCTGTTGCTTGTGCGGTTGCTTTTTCTTTTGCGTTTGCGTTTGCGGTTGCGGTTGCGATTCCAGTTTTACTTTTATTATTTTCATTTGGTTTTTTTTCTGGTGGAGGAAATACTTTTTTAGAAATCTTATAAAGATTATCTGAAATATCACGGAAATCAAATTCAGTCTTATCTAATTTTTCGATTTGAGTAGTTCCATTTTCTTCTTTTGAAATTATTTGAATTGAATATTTATCTTTTCGAGTATTATTCTTATTTTTACTCAGTTTTGTTACAACCAATACATAACCTGATATAGTTTCTGATGGAATTAATTTATTTTTAATTTCATTTAATGCTTTTGTTTTATTATTATTTGGTTTCGGATTTAAAACTGTATCTATCTCAGTTGCTCCTCCCTTCATTATATTATTAGAATATCTTTCCAGAAAAGCATCTTGTGAATAACTTTTTGGAAGTGAAGTAGGGGGTTTATCAACTACTCCCATTTCAGCAACTGACAGGGACACACCACATGATGAGCCTCCCTTTTGTTTAGATGATTTACCTTTCTTAGTAGAAGACTTCTTCACAGTCGTTGCTTTCTTAGTAGAAGATTTTCCTTTTTTAGTAGGCTTTGCCTTAACACCACCCATGTGCCAACCTGCAGGTTGCTCTCCCTTTTTATAGCATGGTGAAAGTAGATTAAATTGATCCTTATAGCCCATGTCAGAACCTCCTCTTTTCATAATTATAGCAAATATTTTTAATTTTGAATATTAGCTCTATATTGTGGTTGAACAATTATTTGGTCTTCCTTTTTCATGTCAAAATAATAATTCATTTTCCGAGCGCCTCCTGTTGTTAATTGACCCTTATAAATAGGGCGACAGCAGTCTTGATATGGGCGAATTGTTGGTTGTCCCGCAATTGGGGTTGGATCCACAGTATAACCCATCCCTCCTTTCTTTGATTTTGTATCTCTTCTCCGCCTTGGTTTTAGTATTTCCTCTATAACTTCTTTAATAAGATACCCCTCTAAATAAACATACTGTTTCACTTTTTTGTCATTATATTTGAATATTATAATGAAATATTTTTCCTTTTCTTTATCATTCATTTTTTCAGTTATTTTAGGATTGTCATCTTGATACAGCTTCATACGTGGATATAAATTCCGATAAAATGACGTTTTACGACCTGCGATATTCCCGTAGATTCCATAAATATTGTATCGGAAATTACGCGCGAGTATCGGTTTCAGTTTCATCTCTAAATTAGTCATCGATGTAGCATTCTGAATACTGTCGATATATTTGTTAATTATTATATTCATTTATATAATAAAATATTTTTTAATTTATGGACCTTCACATTATTTTAGATATTGACCAAACATTAATCGACAATATGTCATCATATGAATATGAAAAAAATAAAGATAAGTTAAGGAAGCCTGATTTTATTAAAGAATCAATGTGTATATGGACGCGACCGCATTTAAAAGAGTTTATTGATTTTCTTGACAAAAATGTAAAATATATTAGTATTTGGACGAATGGAACTTTTAGTTGGCTATATTATGTATTAACTACGATATTAACTAAATATCTTCCTAAAAAACGTTTTTTGCTACTATTATCAGTTGATTATAGCATAAAACAATCGATTGAAATGAATGGAATGACGTCGATGATTCCAATTAAGAACATAGAATCTATTATTCAACGCTTTCCAAATAATAATATATCACTATACAATACAGTCCTCGTAGATGACAATTATCACAACTGTATTTTTAATAGAAATAATACAATACCTATCAAAAAATACTACGCACTCGAAGAAGTAAAAGGAACACGAAATAAGGACCTACTATTTATAAAACAAATTATACTGGAACTAAAAAATAGCAAAAATGTTCAGAAAACACTGAAAGGAGTCTATGATGGAATCGCAGATTATAATAAATTATTTACAAATATTCAATAAAATACTCAATTAATCACGGATACAGGTTCCCACTTCTCATTTATTTTGTTCTTTCTGAACAAAATAACGAGTTCCGTCTTTTCCGCAAACCATTCCCGCATAAGTTTACTGACTCCTATGGTCGGGATTCCAGCGTAATCATACATTTTCGCCTTAGGAGATTCGTATAACTCATATACGTCTGGATATTCAGTTTTTTTTGTAATAAAAATCATTTCATCTTTCATTTCTGGAACTTCTTTCATCTTTTTAGGTGAAGTATCAGTTGCGATTACAGAGTCGCTCGGTTCACGCCCCACTTCATCCTCCTTTTTATTGCGACACTCCGGAAAAATATAAAGGATGTCGTATGTTGCGACCTCGCTCGATTTAAATAAGTATCCATTCACTTGGAATGGAAGCGTCGGAACATATTTCTCACGAACACTCTTAATATCAGTGTAATCGAATACTTCCTTTTTGAAAAGGCGGAATGGTTCCACATATTCATCGGAAATATATTCCTCATTGAGGAGCTTCGTCATCCGGCGATAACGCTCATCGAATGTAATTGATTGAAGAGGCTGTCCTCGATATAAATGAATATCACTTACCAATAATGACCAATCATTCCCAATTTTGACGGTTTCTCCCTCGAAAACGGTGTCTGAATACAATTCTTCTGAAAAACGTGTTTTCACATAATAAAAAGACTCATTCTTTCTATTAATATATATAGCGTAATTTTTAGAATTGACCTTTGTAAGAAATAGTAAATATTTTGTTCCAAACGTATTTAAAACAAATGAGTGTTTTGTTGCTTTTAATTCTTGTGCTCTATTTTTATCCAAAAAATGATATTTCTTATACTCAATATCAACCCCATATTTTTTCAATAGGGCACCTATTTCACGGATTGTTTGCGTTTCCGTGATTTGAAGGGCTTTTCCATTACCAAGTTTTATCGGTTTCATTTACAGTGTATTTAATTATATAAATAGTTTTAAGCCGTTTAAGAAATCACTTTTTTCTATTTAGATATTATGGAAACAAAAATGATTGTTATAATTGTATTATTATCACTTCTCGGTTGCGGAATTATCGGCGTCGGTATATATTTGATTGTTATATTTACTAAAAAAGATGGACGCAATAAAAAATGCTTAAATGGATGTCAGTATAAAGGAGAATCTGGTAATTGTGGGAAACCACCTTGTAAAAAAGGAAAGTGTCCATATACTTGCTCGGATTTGCGTATTGGCGAGAAAGGATGGTGTCAATATGATAAATATATGGGCGGTGATCCAAAAATGGATTGCACTGGTTGTGGTTGTAAGTAATATTATTTTCTATTTAGATATTATGGAAAACGATACAATTATTGTAATTGTATTATTATCTCTTCTTGGATGTGGAATTATTGGAGTTGGTATATACCTTATTATTGATTATATTCGGAAAAATAAGAAACAAAGTCTGTATCCACAACGCCATCCAAAAAAAGGCAAAAAATAATATTATTTCAGTAATGGAGAAGAATAATATTTATTTACTTGAAAATGCAGAATGTAAATGTAAGTAAAAACGGTTTAAAGATTTTATTATATATATAATAAAATGGAAAATTTAATCCCGATCGAATTCCAAAATATTCAGTCAATTTATTCAATCGATTTTATACGCAAGTGTGTTGGAAAAAGTATATCATTGTTGAATAATTTTAAAGAATATTATAAAAACGTCGAAGTAAAACCAATTGACGTATTATCATTTAAGAAAAATAATTATGGTAAGGGAGTTGTTCGGCCGAAGCCGACTTCTTCTTGGAGGAGGAAGAACCGCTTTCGTGGAAAGGATATTGAGAAGTATTTTGTTAATTCATACATCCGTCAGATACCAGCGAACGATACAGAGAAAATTCGGAAAACTGTTATCTCACATTTGAACAAGTTGAACGATAAAAAATTCACAATAATCGTGAAGGAATTTATCGACCATTTAGAAGAGCAAATGTTTTATGAAACGTATGATATTATTAATGCTGAAATTATGAACAAAGTTATGACAGATAATCACTATATCGATTTGTATGCGAAATTGGTCAAGGAGCTCATTATCAACAAGAAATGGCAGAAAAAGATGTTCAACGTTATTCACAATACGAGCGAGTCTGATGATTATGGCTTCTATTGGTGCTTAAATCGACTGGATGCGTCATATGAGAGTGAGTTCGTTGGGCCATTTGATACGGAGGCTGAGGCAATCGATGACGCGTTGAAGCAGTATAATTATAAGGCGTCTTTTTGTGCATATATTGAGGACAAGTTTCGGGAACGTCAAGTGTTTTTGAACGAGATTATGGAGACCGCAGAGGAGTTTGACTTGAATGTATTTTCGAAGAATAAGTATTCTAACTTTTTGAAGATGGTATATTGGACCGTTGATTACGGAATTTTCAATTCGAAGGTTCTTCATTATAGTTTGCTTACGCTACTGGATTCTAACGATATCGAGTCATTCGCGATTATGTATGAGTTTGTAATGACAAATAAATTGAAGTTCAATAAAGACACTCAGAATTTCTATGAGGAGCGGGTGAATGTTGTTATCCAGTCTGTCCAACCCATCCCACGAATCAAATTCAAATTACAGAATTATTTCAAGCTGAAATTAAAGAGTTCTAACATTTATGATGCTCTTGCAGTTCCGAGTTCAGGTGAAAATTCAATTAATGATTACATTAAGGTTGATATTAATAAGAAGTCGATGAATGAGCAGAATATTGAGTGTATTATTGCGGAATATCCGATTACACAGGATTATGATGCAAGTGTCGAATTATTCAGGTCATTGACGGCTCCCAATGATTATCCTGCGTTTATTTCCAAATTTATATATTCGGTTCTGGATAGTAAGGAGAGCGTAAGTAATCATTTGGTAGAAATGTTCAAGATGCTTGTTCGGGATTTTGAGGATTTTTCGGTCTCGTTCGGGGATTTCATTTGTGGGAGAATGGTTCAGTTATATGCGGAATATGAGGTTGATTATCCCAAATGCGGATTGATTTTCGGGAATATTATTCGCAGTTGGATTACTTTGGGAAAAGTGGACCGCGATGCTTTTTTGATGCGGTTGCGTTCTAAGGAAATTACAGACGAAGATGAGAAATTCAATATGGAATTATTTCAGGAAAATGTGGTTGTTCTTTTGTAAAAATTGAAGTAGAATTAGGTATAAATTTAAACATATAAAAAACAAGATGTTTAAATTTTTAGCAGGAAATAAAGGTTCTTTTAGTATCCGTAGTGGATACGAAATAATTTTTTCTTCAAAATATCGGTGGATATTTCATTTGAAGGAAAAAAAAATAATTTTAATGACGGATATTGAGCATACGTTGTGGGTTGTTTATTATAGCCGAGAAAGATTCTTGTCATGTACTTTTCAAATTAATGTTGAACGCGTGAGTTTCATTGCAGATTCAAATAGTTTCTTTGTTATTGGGAAGGACGAAACAACGTCTTTTTATTCAATATCCGACATTCTTGAACAAATCGACCGGTGTATGTCGCCAATTATTGCTCCAATTCTGAGCTCGAACGCGATTCTTGTTGGGGGCCGGTATGTTTCTTCATATGTTCAAATAGGAGAAAAAGAGGTTGAAGTCAAAATATTTGATACAACCATGCGACAAATGTTTGCTTCTTTACGAATGTTCGGGACGCAAATACGGGGTTGTCAATTGATTCAGGGTTGTCAATTGATTCAGAATGATACGGTGTTCTTCATATATACAGATGCTGAATGTTTGTATATATCTATTGATAAGGAAATTATATTGCGGTCTCCAATTGAAATCATTGGAAACTTCATCATCGTCAAGAAAAAGATTGATAGAGGATTTGAGGTCTATTTGTTCGACATTCGGAAAAATGAGATTGTTCATCATTTTCGGATTGGCGGAGACGAGATTGAATTCAATCACGTGCTTACAATGGATGATTCATCAATGGTTTTTCGCGCGACGACTGAATGTTCAGAGTGCGAATTTGTTGTAGATGAGAGAAAGTAAATTTGATTTACTTCAAAAATTTTATAATAAAAATCTAAAAATCAGAATCACTTGAAATCACTTGAATACAAAAGTCTTTTTTCCAGATGGTTCTGGAACTGTATCTTCTTCCTCCTGTGGATTCCACGACCCAACACTCTCAATATTCTCCCCACTTTTGGATACCGAAAATGTGTGTATAACATAGTTCTTTTTTTTGTAGAAATTGTTCCGCGCGAACGCCTGATTCTTGAACTGCGAGAAATTATCCACAATATCGATGACGAGTGGAACGTTCTTAGTTTCTCCGACTTTTGGACGAATGCGCCCGACCGCCTGTTCAATATCAGTCTTTGGTGTCCCGAGGATGATTGTGTCAATCGTCTTTATATCTAATCCTTCGGCCGCCATTTGGAATGTCGCCAATATGACGGGCTTCTTGACGCTTTCGTCTAATTTCAGTTGCTTCATTCCTCCAACATAGTAGCCACATTCGACCCCACGCTCCCCCATTTTAAGCTCAATGTCCTTTAACATCTCACGGCGATCCGACAGTATAAGTATTTGTCGCCCATCTTTAAGGCAGTCCATAGTCTTTTGGACAATGAACATCGTTCGGGGCATATATAGGGCAACATTATTTA
>Ga0214921_10007881_pt1 | contig 14039 bp, 22 predicted proteins | sample LL1505_MetaG_FD_177992 | JGI IMG/M metagenome (GOLD analysis project Ga0214921, IMG submission 177992) | Freshwater microbial communities from Lake Lanier, Atlanta, Georgia, United States - LL-1505 | ecosystem: Environmental > Aquatic > Freshwater > Lake | place: USA: Georgia | collected... | reverse complement strand
ATATCTCTATGATATTGCTGCTCTTACTGGTGGTACTGTTATCTCAGCAGATATGGGATTAGAATTACAAAGCACAAAGATTTCAGATCTTGGACGTGCTAAATCTATACGTGTAAATAAAGAAAGTACAACTATCATCGAAGGTGAGGGGGATGAAAGCATTATTGAGGATCGTATTTCTCAATTAAAAGCAACATTAGTTCAAGCAGAGAGTGATTATGAAGCACGTACCTTAAATGAAAGAATTGCAAAGCTTTCTGGTGGTGTTGCAATCATCAAGGTTGGTGCTAGCACTGAAGCAGAATTGATTGAAAAGAAGTATCGTTATGAAGATGCTTTAGCTGCAACAAGAGCTGCTGTTGAAGAAGGTATTGTTCCTGGTGGTGGGACAACTTTATTACGCATTTCTCAAAGTTTAGAGTCATTAAATGATTTGACTGATGATGATGAAAAAATCGGATATGAGATTGTCAGAAAATCATTACTAGAACCAATCAGACAAATAGCTTTCAATGCTGGAATTAGTTCTGATGTTGTTGTAAATACAGTTAGCAATAAGGTTGATGGTAACTTTGGACTTAACGCTAGAACTGGAGAATATGTTGACATGATTCAAGCTGGAATTATTGATCCAGCTAAAGTAACCAGATCAGCAATTCAGAATGCAGTTTCTATTGCAGGACTTGTTTTAACAACAGAAACATTGATAGTTGATAAGCCAGTTCAAAGTGAAAAAGTATTAGTTTCTGAAGGCATGATGTAGTTGAAACACCAAATATTTCGAGTATAATATTTTTGTTATATGAGAGGTATTTGGAGATGAAGAGACTAGAGGCAATCAAGCTTTCAAAGGGACAAGTTTTAACAGTCAGCACAATTATAATTGTGCTGACTTCTATTTCATATCAGCTATATTTAATGCGAAAAAATAATAAAAAAACGAATAATAGAGAAGCATTATTTGTTTACCCAGAGGACTAAAATGACTGATTTTTTATATCACTACAAAATGACAGTAATCCGTGTAGTAGATGGAGACACTGTTTACGGAGATGTTGATTTAGGTTTCAATATTGGCAACAAGAAAATGGAATTTAGATTTGCTAAAATTAATACTCCTGAAACTAAAGGAGCTACAAGAGAAGCAGGATTAACATCTAAAAAATATGTTGAAGATAAGATTATGGGCAAAGAAGTTATTATTGTAACTAAAAAAGATACAAAAGAAAAATTTGGCAGATATCTTGCTGAAGTATTTTATAAAGATGAAACTGGAAATTATGTATCTTTGAATGACGAACTTGTTCAAAAAGGTCTTGCTGTTTCTTTTATGAGTTAATAAATGACAGATGAACAATGGCAATTTCTACAAAATCTTTTAGACCCATTAGATTTGGAGCAGAATAAAGGTTTTGTTAAGGATTTTGATGCACAAATGGGTCTTTTTTACCATCATGCTCAATCTCCAGAAATCAACCATCAAATAATCCACGCAAACCAAGGTTTTTTTATTAGATATGCTCCTTGGATTACAGATGAATATTTTAGATTTATATATTTATTTGTTCGAGATTATTCACTATTAGATCTTTACAGACTTTATGATCTGTATACCTATGCAAAACAGTGTAAAAAAGTTCCTGGATGTTTTTTAGAAGTTGGTGTTGCTAATGGTGGTTCAGGAGCTTTGCTTAGTGTTATAGCAAAAGAACAAAATAAAAAATGTTATCTTGCTGACACTTGGAACGGAGTAGTTAAATCTGGAGAAAAAGATACAACATTCTCTGGTGGTGAATTTGATTATGCTGAAACTTCTACTGTTTTACATTTATTGTCTGGATTGAATACTACCGATAATACTCATTTACTTAAAGGCATATTTCCTGATGAAACAGCTTTAAAAATTACAGACAGTATCAGTCTTATGCATATAGACGTAGATACTTATCAATCTTGTAAAGATGTATTTGAATGGGCTAAACCAAAAATTTCTGTTGGTGGAGTCATAGTTTTTGATGATTATGGATTTTTAGGTCTTGAGGGAGTAACTAGATTTGCAAACGAGTTAGTTGAAAATCCTAATTATATTTACAACTACAACTTAAATGGACACGCTACATTTGTCAAAATAAAAGATTAACGATATAATGTTTTGTGTCAATATACAGAAGATTATTTGTTGATTTTGATTCTTTTTATGCATCAGTAGAACAACACGACAATCCAGATTATAGGGAAAAACCAGTTATAGTTGTTCCTTGTGTTTCTGATCATACTTGTGCTATTGCTGCATCATATCAAGCTAAAAGACTAGGGGTAAAGACTGGCACACGAGTAAGTGTTGCTAAGGAAAAAATCCCTGGTCTTATTGTTTGTGAAGCTCGTCCAAAAAGATATGTAGAAGTTCACAACAAGATAGTAGAAATACTCTCATCTAATTTCAAAAAAGTACAAGTTCTTTCTATTGATGAAATGGCTTGTGAAATAGATGAAGAAGATGACTTTGATTGTGAAATGATTGCTGCTCTTTTAAAGTTAGATTTCATTGATGGTATTGGAGAAACTATAACTTGTTCAATAGGAGTAGCTCCTAATGTATTTTTAGCTAAAGTAGCTTCTGATATGAACAAGCCTAATGGTTTTACTGCTATTGATTATAATGTCAAAACTAAAATATCTAATCTTGACTTAACTGATCTTCCAGGTATTGCAGAAAGAATGGAAGCTCGTTTAAATAAATCTAGAATTAAAACTATAGATGATCTGTATAGTTTTGATGAGATTAGATTGAAAAAAGCTTGGGGTAGCATAATAGGGCAACGATGGTATCACATGCTCAGAGGAAGCTTACAATGTGACTATGGTGTGTCTAATAATGAAATACCTAAATCATTTGGACATACACACGTACTTCCTCCTAGTAAAAGAGATGATGCTGGAGCTTTTGAAGTTTTTGAATCATTGCTATACAAAGGATTAGAAAGAATAAATAAGCACAGAATTGGAGCTAAAAGAATCAGTGTTTATTTATCTTGGAGAAATACAGAAACTAAGAGAAGGAAAACATATAAGAAAGTTTCTCCTATCGTTCTAGCTTCTTCAGATTATAAGTATTGGAATGTAGTAGCTAAAAAACTTTGGAACGATATGCCAAGTTTAGAACTAAACTCTATTCCATTATTAGTTGGTATTCGTTTTACTAGAACAATCAAACACGAAGATATAAACTTGCAGTTGTTTGATTTAGATTTTCAAGATGATTTTGAGTTGAAACAATCTTACGAAGTTCCAGATAGAATTTCTTTTGGAGATCCTGGAAGATTGTTTGAGGATGTATAAAATTATTCAGGAGAGCACTTATGAAAATTAATGTTGAGTTTGATAATCTAACAGAAGCACAAGCTATCGCACTAGAAGAGTATTTTGCAGTTTGGGGATTTCTACGTGAAAAGAACATGAGTATGTGGACTGGATGGTTCGCTGATTGTGCAGTAGATTTCAATCCTGTAGTAAAGATCAATGGTGAAGATCCTAAAAGATTTCTTAAGGATATTGGTATCAGAGTAGGTAAAGTAAAGTTTGTCACTGATGAAGGTGATCTTGAAGATGATATGTATTTGCTTGATTACGAAAGAGTAGCAAAAGCACTAGAAGATGATAAGTCCTAACGAAGAAAAAAATATCTTGCCAGAATATATCCCTGTTCAAATTGGCAAAAATAAGTTCAATATAGCATCTGAATATTTGATTTCATCAATGGTTCAGCAAGTTATTCACAAAAATAACTCTCTGTACAATTCTGACGATTATATGATGGTTTTTGATGTTACTAAAATTGAAGTAACAAACTATCTTGAATCACTGTCTGAAGAAGAACTAGAATGTTTTGATCTACTTGGAAATTGGCTTGATAGCTTTGATGAATTTCAAGTAAATAAAAATAAAGTATTCTGCAAAGATCTTATTGTAGAATTTGATGATAAATCGCGTTGGATTCTCAAGTTCTTAGATATTATGACAATCAAAAATCAAATTGAAGGTGTTGATGATGATTTGATTGATCCTAAAGATGAGATCTTGCAAAGTGAAGAAGCATTCTTAACATTCATTAATGAGAAATTATCTTGGAAGGATGTTTGTGAACATGCTGACTTGATAAAAACAGATGAGAGTGATGAAAAGTATGATGAGGAATGGAAAAATGCTAAAAAAGAAATCATTCCTTGGGACAAAAATTTATCGATATTTGATTTTATTTCAATGGGTGATATAATCATCGAAGAGGATGATATCGATGATGATGGAGATAACGACTTATAACATAGATCCTTATAATATTACAGATTATAATAGATCTGACAATGATAAGGAACTATTTCTTTTATTTTGCATTGTTGTAGCTGGAAAAACAGCTTATATTCAAGCAGACAAACTCAACCAATTTTTGATCAGCATTCAAGTTAGATTGATGATGCCAGAAAATATTTCTCCTTTTCAATTAATAAAGAGTGCTGATCAACATGGTATCCTTTTTGAAGAAATAAAAAAAGCTAAGTTGGGACAATACAAAAAGATCAATTCTGCTTTTAAATATATCTCTAACAAAGAACATAATTTATCTAGAATGACACCAAATTTATTAGAAGAAATCCCTGGTGTTGGAATGAAAACAAGTAGATTTTTTCTTTTACATTCTGATCCTTTTTACAAAGATAAAATTGCCATTTTAGATACTCATATATTAAAATTTATCAAAGAAAATATTGATGATAGAGCACCAAAATCAACACCAGTAATCCCTTTGACTTATAGATATTGGGAAAATATGTTTTTAGATTGGTGTAAAGAAAACAATAAAACTGTAGCTGAGTTTGATTTGGAAACATGGAAATCATATGCAAGAACCAAAAAGTGATATTTTGACAGAAGAAGAGTTGCTCAAGAAATATGAGAAGCTCATTTATAAACTATCAAATAAAAAATATATTTGTTATGGAAAAAAATATCCTTTAGAAGATATCTTGCAGGAAGCTAAAATAAGTGCAATAAGAGCTTATAGAAACTACGATCCAACCAAAAACACTAAACTAATAACTCATCTACATAACTACATAAACTTTTATCTTAGCCATTATTTTAGAGCAGATACAGGAATAATTAAAATTCCAGTTCGTGTAATGTCAGATAAAGATAAAGCTAAACCTGAAATAATAGACTGTGATTTCCTAAGAGAAAATGCATCTGAAAGTTTATGTGAACCAATGTCTGATTTATCAGACATTGACAATAGTATCCTGTTGCAATCTTGTTATTCTGTTCTGACTGATAAAGAAAAAGAAATTATTAACTTGATATACATACAGGGATATACATTTGATGAAGTTGCAAATATGTATAATGTCTCTAGGCAAGCAATAAATCTTACTGCAACTAAAAGCATGAAGAAAATGAGATTTCATGCTTTAAAAATGGAAAACTTCTGATGCTAGAAAATCGTTATTTATACTCCTCTTTCAATGATAAACAAAATAATAATATTTTGGCAAGATATTTTTTTGAAGGGGAGTTTGTAAATCTTCCAAACACAGAAATAAGTCTAGAAGTAGATCCTTATCATTGGGTGGTGTATGATCCAGAAACAGAAAATATATCACTATTTTCTCACGAGGATTTTTTAGGAACTTACGAAGCATCTGATAAGTTTGCTAAAAACTATTTGAACTTTGTCATTGATTCTATAAATTCTGATTATCATCCAGGAACTGATGATATTACTGATATTGTTATGTCAGTTGCAGAAGAGCTAGTAGAAAAAGAAATCAGTCTTACTTTTAAGGGCAAAGTAAGACTGATTTGGGATCTTATCAGAAATAAAAAAATATATATTTCTAAATATTAATTTTATTCAAATAAACTCAATGTCTTGAGGAACATGCTTGACAAGTAAAAACTATAATTGTTATCAATAAATATATTTACTTTACTAGCAACATCTAATAAAAACACTAACATTTGTTGTTCTGCTTCTTTGATTAATTCTGGATCAACTGAACCATCGGATCTTAGGAAAAGACTTCCATTTTTCTCTATGTGAGCACTCATTGTGTTGACCATCTTTTCAACCTCCATATGATAATACTCATCCCATCCTTCATTTCCACGATTAATTTCTAATGTCTTAAAAGCGTTAAGGGTTTGTTTATTTGGTGCTTCTTCATAAAGATTATTTTCTAAAGAATTATATAATTCTATAATATGATCTAATATCCCATCTTTATCAGTCATTTGTCTTAATTCATTTTGGAGATATTCTCTATCATTTTGAACATCAGATTTTGGCATTTCAAAAGGAGCACGAGAAGTATCAGGATCAACAAGTCCACCTTCATCTTCTATTCCTGAGACTTTAATAAATCTAGGTTGTTTTGGTTGTAAATCTGAAAGTGGGATCATACTTCCCATAAATCTAATATTATTGTTATTTGACACGTTTGATTTTCCCCCAGCTTGTTCTGTATATTTTGTTGTGTTTGGTTTTTTGCCAGGATTAGGTTCTTTTTCTTTTCTAGCTTTTTGTCTCTTTCTGTTTTTAATTTCTTTTTCGGTAAGATTTTTAGCTTTGTTGGCTGGAACACAAACAGGTTTTTCACCTTTAGAAGTGTCATTTCTTCCACAAGGTTCATATCCACCTTTTTTGTTTTTTCTTCTAATGTCAACCCATTTTTCGTTCTCTACCCAATCTTTCAAACCACCAGGGTGCATCTTAGATCTTTTAGCTTCAACTTTTCTAAATCTTTCCATATAAATTTGCCTTATCTAACCTATTATGATATAATTTTACAGAGGTTGATATTTTTCACCTACCAAAAAGGACAAAAAGATGAGTAAAGGTGGTCGCGGAGACAAATCACAGTCTCCTGAATCAAAAAATTTAGATAATAATACAAAAAAAGCAATGAAAAATATTATTACTTCATTGCAGACAAAATATGAATTATCTTTTGGTCATACTAATCGAATTACAAAAAACTCTGACCAAAGATTACCTGAATTTGTATCATTGGGTATAACATTAGGATGTGTCCCTGATGGCGGTTTGTGGTTTGAAAAAAATAATGATTCTAGAAAATTGCGATTTGTTTTTGAAAGCAAACATCAGGGTAAAAAAGGTAATGCTATAGAACGATGGGGCAAAAATTATATTCTTTGCAAAATGTTAAATCCAGAAGTCAAATATATTACATTCTTGACTGGAGAAGGATGCCAAGAAGGTGAGATTTTATGTAGATTTGCTAAGTCTATGGAAATTCTTGATCCTAAAAATACTTTATTTCATTCAAGTGAAAATGGATTTACACAAGCTGAAATAGAAAGTATAATGAAATCATATTTGGATAAGGATAAAGAATGAAACCTTTGTTTATATGGGCTGGGGGTAAAAATAAAATGCTAAAACATTATAAACCCTTTATGCCAAAATCTGTCAAAACCTACATTGAACCTTTTTTTGGTGGAGGAGCAATGTTCATACATGTGGTTGAACATTACAATCCCAAACATCTTATAATCAATGATATCAATTCTGATATTGTTCGTATTTATAAAACAATAAAAGATGATGTTGAAAGTTTTACTCAACTAATGGATGAGATGTCAGCAGAATATCTTCCATTAGATAAAGCTGGAAGAAAAGATTACTACTATTCCCTAAGACATCAACATGCTTATGACTATGCATCTTGGGATACTACAAAAGAAGCAGCTGTACTTTATTTTTTGATGAAGACAGGTTTCAATGGTATCTTTCAACTTAATATCAACACAAATAACAGATATGGAACTCCTTCTGGTTTACTAAATCAAAAGGATAAAGTTTATGATAAAAGTGTAGTTGAGTGGTGGAATGATAAATTACAATCTGCCAGTATTCTTTCTGGTGATTGGTATGATGCTGTAAGTTATTCAAAAGATCAACCAGAGCATTTTATATTCTTAGATCCACCATACAGAGGATCATTTACATCATACGGACAAGAGTTTACAGATGATGATCAAAATAAACTTTTGGATTATGTAAGATCAAAGAAAAATTCAGATATATTTTTATGCAATAGAGATATAGAAGATGGTTTCTATGATAACACAGGGCTTATCGTAAACAAATTTCCAGTCACATACACAGCTGGAAGAAGAAAGAAAACAGAAGATGGTTATGAAGCAAAACCAGCTACTGAACTTTTGATCAGGAATAAATAAAAAAGGGGAGTTTTACTCCCCTTTTTTAGTCATCAGCTCTTTTTACAAACTTCTCATCATCTTCTTCATCTGGATTATGAATAGTATCCATATGTTGTTCAGGAATTACATTCATAACTTCGATCTTTTTGTTTTCAGGATTTTCAAAGACAATGTGATTTTTATCTACAGCAGCTGGGGCATGCATCAACTTGTCAGGTGCTTGCTTTACAAAATCTGGGATAGATACTGTATTTTGCCATTCTCCCTCAGTATCTAGTTGATAAATCTTACTGTCATAATTATTTACTGCATCTTCAACATCCATAGGAAACTCAACCATATGAGATTTATTGAAACTATCAGCTTGTTTTAAAAACAAATTATGTACATTATTTGCTTCAACCATAAAACCTTGATTTTCGAGTTGTTCAGCAAGATCAGCTAATGCTTGAAGTTTATTCAGATCCATCTTTCACCTCATCTGTCTCTAAAGCAGAAGCAACTCTGATAAAAACTTTATGCAATGTATTAGCTAAGACTTCTTCACCATCATTTTCAAGCTCAGAAATAACTTGATTTATTTGTTGTAAGAGATTTTGAGCATTTACTTCTTCGTCTTTTTTATTCTTTTCTTCCATTTTATGATCCATCACTTTCTATAACGTCAGTAGCAGTATTCCAATCTTCAAGAGACTTAATTGTATGATACAAACAAGCTCTAAAATCATATGAAAATTGTGCATCTATATCAGATAATTTCATTGTGATTTCTTGAGTATGGATAGCTTGTTTTCCATTGTTTCTTGCTGTTTGATTGATATACAATGCTAACCAAATTCTTACATTAGGATCTGATACTGAACAATCAACTGTAACATGTGCTATTTTCCAATATTCTGCTACAGCTCCACTGTTTAGTTCAACTGATTTTAATAATGCCATTTTCTTTCCTACTTTGATTTATATGTTCCACCACGAGATTTATAAAGTTTCACTAGAGCCATATTTGCATAAGCACTTGGATAAACATCAAATTTCTGTTTGATTTCGCTCTTGCATTTTGAATATAACTCAGGATTATTTGGAACATTTTTCTTAGATTTGGATTTTTTCTTTTTAGCAACTCTGATAAAAACATCATGGCAAGTATCTGCTTCAACAATAAATCCAGCATCTTCTAGCTGTACTGCAATATTATTTAATTCTGATAATAGATCTTTCATTTTTTTATCCTACAATAACATTTTTTTCTCCGTTTGTTGTGATAACAAATGGAGCTTCATGAACTTCTTGTCCTTCACCTAACATTTCTAAATTTCTGAACATTGGAGATATTTCTTTTTGTTTAGTAACTTTCTGTTTTCTCTTGTCTATAGTTTTGGATGGTCTTTTATATTTTAAACCAATGACTAAACCTTCATTAGGTTGTTTCATACCTTCAATGTCATCCAAAAATCTCAGATCGTGTCTATCTCCATCAATAACACGATAAGTTTTTCCATGATATGTAAGTGTTTCTGGTGTTTTATCAAATACTATAGCTACATTGCCTCCTCTTTCAAGATAGTCAAGAGCTTGAGCTTTATTAGTTTCAGAGCGTGAAAATGTTAAATGATAGTTTGGTGCAAATGGCTGTTTAGTATAATCATTATAACCACTCATATACATATCCATATATTTAGGAACTTTAGTGTAATCATAAAATTGTATATCAGGGAATTTTTGATGAAGATAAGCTGCTTCTTTTGCCCAGTTAATATCAGTTGTTCCATTTAATCGAATAACTGGTTCTAAATCAACTCCGTAGAATGATTTGATTTCCTCACAAAGAAATATAAGTCTTTTTATATCTTGCTCAATTTGTTTTAAAGTAAATTCCCTTGTCTCTGGATGAAAAAGTCTACTAGTTTTCATTTCTCTAGCCATAGGAACATTATCAAAACGAGCATTGCCAGTGTGATAAATACAATCTTTCAAACACGATGGTGATGCGTGAGTACAAGTGATAACTTCTTTATCTGGATTTTTATTTTGTTTAAATTCTTGCCACAATTCATTTCTTGATTTATCACTTTTTGCTTGAGATCTGGCAAATTGTTCAAACTCATTCATATTGTAAATACTGGAAGAACCTGGTTCAAGATATAAAATACCAGTGATGTAACCTGATGCTAATCCTTTTGGAGTTTTTGAATCTTCTCCAACAGAAAGCATATAGAAATTTGTTTGTTTTATTAAGCTTGCAATCTCTTCTGCTTTATCTATTGGGATTTTTGTGTTAGCTAAATCTTCATCAACATCTTTTTCAATCTGTTGTATTTCATCAAGATCGTTTTGTGCATAAACTAATCTTTCAGAAATATGATCTGCATATCTATAAACACCTATTTTATCAAGATGCGCTAATTTTGATATTAAAGAATTAACACTAGAATATCTTTCATGAAATTCATCAATTCGTTTTGATCTATTTTTTCCTGGTGTCATTTTTCCTACTTGTCTTAGTGGAGATCCTGGAGACCATACAGATGATGGAATATCCCAAGTGTTTAACTCATCATAAAGTTCATTTAAAGCTTTTTGTTTAACCCTTAATCCATGAAGCCCAGCACCACCACGGTTTTTTGGATCAAATAGCTTTTCGTAATTAATAGTTTCTAAATCTGCTCCCGGAATACGATTTCTATCTTCATCTAATTTGTAATGATGATATGCTGGAAATTCTTGTTGTAATCTGAAATAATCATCTGCATCATTGATGTTGTAAACTTCAGTCAAATCTGGATCTGGTCTTAATATTAATCCTCTTTCACCTTTCGGGATCCAGAAAGGTAAGTTTAAATCTAAATAATCAATCCATGGTGAAGTTTCATTTTCATAATCATAATCAGAGGTCCATAGTCCTCCTATAGGTTTTGGCATACCTCTGAAATTTGATACTGGCTTAAATCTTCTTGGATCAAAATCTATTTGATCAGGTTTTTTGCTGACTGTGTGTGAGTTAGGTACAAACAACTGATCTGGGATATCTTCTTTTTCCCAGCCAGCAGTTTTTACTATGATTTTGTATTTTGCCATCAACCTTATTCCACCAAGAAAAAACAATCGTTATTATGAATATTATAAATAAGACCTTTTAGAACCTTGATAATGTCCAAAACACAAGAAAATAAGAAACAAATAACAGCTAAAGATATTATTGGATTAATTTCTGCAATAATAGCTATCGTTAATGCTTTGCTTCAGATGAAAAACAAAAATACCGAAGTAAAACATGATGAAAAGGAAGGTGTTTCTATTTCTTACAATGATGCTGGACAGTTGATCAAAATAAATGGTCTAGAGTTGAAGGAAGGACATCTTGAATATACTAAAAAAGATAGTAATTTCAGTCTCAAAATAGAACAAAATGAATCTCCTTCAGCAAATACAAAAGGAGAGAAATAATGGACAATTTCACCACTATGTTGAATATAGCAACTGTAGCAGGATGTTCCATATATATTTTTCTTACAATCAAAGAAAAAATAGAATTATTTAATCATAAAAAAGATATATAAATTTGAGTGTGTTAAAAACTTATCCCTCAAGATAACTTGAGGGATATTCTTAATTAGCTACTAGATCTTTTAACTGATCTTTACTTAGCTTTCCTGAGAGTCTTTTTACTTCTTCTCCATTTTTGAATAATACAGTTACTGGAATTGATTTAATTTCAAAATCAGCTGCTAAGTCTGGATCATCTTGACAATCAACTGCAAAACATTTTACGTTTTCATTTTCTGCAGCAAACTCCTTATATGTAGGAGTATAAGCTTTGCAAGGTCCACACCATGTAGCTTCAAATTTCACCAAAACAGTTCCGTCATTTATTGACTCATAAAAATTACTTGTATTTAGTTTCATACCTTTATCCTACCACCAAACTATGGTATAATTTCTTTTGAAATGAACAGAATTTTACTGCTAAATTTAAACTACGAACCACTATATGTATGTTCTTTATCTAGAGCAATGAAGCTATTAATAATGAATAAAGCTGAAACTCTACATTTCAAAGATGACAGTTATTTTTTTACAGGAGCTGGGCAAAAATTCCAAGTTCCTTCTGTTATCCGTTTAAAATATAACATAAAGAAAAAAGGTAATCCTGTTTATAAAGTTAGCAGAATGGGAATTTTCAGTAGAGACAACTTTACTTGTCAATATTGTGGATCTAGAAAACAAAACTTAACTTTGGATCATGTTCATCCTAGACATTTAGGAGGAGAGCATGTTTGGGAAAATTTAGTAACTTGTTGTTCTGATTGTAACCATAAAAAAGGTGGAAAGAAATTAGAACTATCTGGAATGAAGTTACTAAACAAACCAAGAGTACCCAGATATACTTTTAACTATTTATTAAATAGACCTATTGATAAAGAAGATGAATATTGGTCTTATTATCTTGTAAGCTAAGATCTAGCTAATACATATTTATGGAATTTCTGACCTAGTTTCAACACATGTTCAATATGGTGTTGAGCTAGGTGATTTATTCCACCACTCATCATATTTCTGTCATAAGAAGTTTTTAGACATTTGAGTTTGATTTTATTTTTATAGAATGACAAACCAAATACTCTTTCCCAACACTCACTTGCTAATTTATGTTTTGGAAGATTACTTTCAACAAAAACTCCAGCATCAACTATTTTCTGAATGTGATGTTTTTTAGCAATAAAAGAATTTGTTGCAATACCAGCTTGCATATATAACAAATGAGATATGCTCTTGAAATTAGCTTTGAGAAATTCCTTATGATTGATATTCATCATATGAGATGCTGGACAAAATAAATTCAAAGCTAAAACAAATTCATAATCTTTATTTGTGTAATCAATAATTTCAAAACAATCATACATTTCTATGCTATCTTGAACTAAGAAGTAATTTTCAAAATCATATTTGTTGAAAGCATGTAATAATGCTCCAGCTTCGTATGTTCTTGGATAAATGTTTTCTTCAACAGTAATACTTTCTGGAAGTTTATCTAAGAAAGAAGTGTCTTTACTATTATTATTCACAACAACAATTTTAGCTTCAGGAAGTTGAGCTTGTAAGGATAACACATTTTTATAACATTGTTCAGTCATGTTATAAGAAGGGACTACAACTAATAGATTCATATTATTATTTTACACAAACAAAAACAGAAAGATTTTATCCTTCTGTTTTATATTTTCCCCCACGTTTTTTTCTTAAACAATATTGCTTTTGACTGAATCCTTTTGGATTACTGCAATTGATACTACCTTTGTATTTGGTAGACCATCTCTTTTTTTTCTTTCCAGTACGAGGAGCATTATAATCTTTTTTAGCTTCTTTGAATTGATTTGGACTGTAAGCATATTGAGATATATATTTTTGTAAATTTTCACTTAATATTTTATATACATTTCTGATCATTTGAGGATTTTCTGAATGTTGTAAAATTCCCTCAATTAAGTTTGCACCATCAGAACTAATATATCTCAATGTAGAAAAATCACTATTTACATTTAATGTTGAGATGACTTGTTTCATCATATCAATAAATTGTTCATCATCAATTGAATATTTTTGAGCAAAATCAGAGAGTGCTTGAGGGGAAAATAAATTATCTATATCAGAAAGGTGAGTGACATATTCTAATGGATCATTTATATAATATTTGTCTTGTATGTTATTATATTTTTCTCCAGCAGCTAAGCTTTGAAATATATCCATCAATAAATCTTTTCTTTTTATTTTAGATGCGTCTTTAGAAACTTTTTCAATTT
>Ga0214921_10007880_pt1 | contig 14039 bp, 13 predicted proteins | sample LL1505_MetaG_FD_177992 | JGI IMG/M metagenome (GOLD analysis project Ga0214921, IMG submission 177992) | Freshwater microbial communities from Lake Lanier, Atlanta, Georgia, United States - LL-1505 | ecosystem: Environmental > Aquatic > Freshwater > Lake | place: USA: Georgia | collected... | reverse complement strand
TATGCCCCTGGAATCAAAAAAGCTGGCTCTCAGCCATGCCAGATCACCAATATCGGTAAACGCGGTAAAGCAGTAAAAAAAATGCGCTTTATTCCAGCGGAAAAAGCATTTGAATTTGCGAAAAGATTCGCAGGTACCCCTGGCTGCACGGTATCCGTTATCTAGGGCGCAAGCCCTTCCCCCCTCCGGGGCCCCCTTACAGGGGTTTTAACTATGGAGGTTTTAGAAGACTTATAAGCGCTGTAGATCTTGGCCCTTTGGGTCGCTGCGGCCGAGAAGCAAAAGAGCAGAAGAATGGCCGGCAATGGGATGTAGAGGATTGACATCGGGCTTGGGGCCGGCGCTATTAACTATTGCCTTAAGTGCATAAATCCAGCATTCATAGATCTAGGTGATACAAAACAGCTTCATAGGGGTACACCAAAAGTAAATGTTTATTCGTCACGCAGGTTTCTGCATTGTTTCGATATGGCGCAAGGGCTAAGGCAAGTTCGCTACGCGAACCCTTGCCCTCATATCGATTCACAAGGCAGTCCTGCGTTTCCTCGCAAATGCCCGTTTCAAAGAAAAAGTTTGCTGGCCCCACGCCAGAAGAAAAAATTGTTGTTGGTTTAATTGAGTTAATGGAGGCAGGTATCGCGCCATGGCGTAAGCCTTGGGCAGAAGATGGCTGTTCAGGGCATCACGTAAATCTTTTTAGCGGCCATCAATATCGGGGCTCCAATGTGATCTTGCTCACGATCGGCATGCACGCCTGTGGATCAGCAATGCCATATTGGTGCGGATTTTCAGAAGCAAAGAAGCTAGGGATTAGCCCTAAGAAAGGTTCTAAATGCGCTTATATCGTGCGCCCACAATTAAATCGATATCAAGAAGAAGAAGGCGCTGCCTTGGCTGATGGCAGCAAAGGTGATCCCAGCATCAAAGAATGGATGGCCTTTAAGCCCACCGCTGTATTCAATGCCAATGATCTAGAAGGATCCACTCCTGTAGGAATTGAAAAGCTAGAGGAGTTGATCAAGCTGCGTAAATTCCAGGCTGGCTATCAAGTAAAGCCAGAGCCAGATAGGCTAGAAAATGCAGAAGCTGCCTTAAGAAGCTGGAAAGTGCAGGTGAGTTTTGGCGGTAATCAAGCCTTTTATGCGCCAGCTATTGATCGGATTCAGTTACCTGAAAGATCAGCCTTTAATACCCCTGCTGCCTTTTGTTCCACCTGGGCCCATGAAGCAATCCATTCAACCGGCCATCAATCACGGCTTGATCGCGATCAGAAAGGAAAGTTTGGTTCCAAAAGCTATGCAAGAGAGGAGCTAGTAGCTGAATTAGGTGCAGTGCTGCTCGGTGATCGATTGGAAATTGGATCTGAAATTGAATCCCATGCGGCTTACCTTTGCCATTGGATTGGCCTATTAAAAGAAGAGCCAAAGATTCTCTTCCAGGTAATGCGTGATGCAAATGCAGCATCAAAGCTGATCTGGCCGGAAGAATTAAATGCTCCGTTTGATCCCATCGCAGTAGCTAGTGATCGGCAGCTAGCGGCTGTGTCGCCTGCGGCCTTGTCTCTTGTGGCTGCATAAGCCGGGACCCAACTAATTAAGGGCAAGTACCACAAGGTTCCGCCAAAGTTGGTTGCTGGCTGTGGGATCCTTAGCTGATCAGCCAGCAGCCAAGTAATTAGCAGTAATGGCAAGCGACAAGCTTTTTTATTGGCTATTCCAAAATCAACCTGATCGCATTGTTCCTTTATTAACTGATCTACCTGTAGATGCTGGTGGTTATCAGTTTTCAGCACCAGTACTAAAAGAAAGGGAATACCGGCTTGATGGTCTGTTTCTACCGCCAGCAGATCGACCTGAATTGCCAGCCGTAATCCTGGAAGCTCAGATGGCAGCTGATCCAGGTTTTTTTATGCGGCTTTATGCCGAAACCGCACGGCTATTGCAGCAACAGGCTTTTATTCGTAATTGGCGAGTGGTAGTGCTGTGCCCATCACGGCAGCTGAATTTTGGTGATCCATCACCAGTAATTGAATTTTTAGAAAAGCGTGTGCAATGGCTTGAACTATTACCAAGCAGGCAAGCAGCTGATGCACCACTGCTATTGCAGGCCCTGGGTTTATTGGTTCAAGCGGAGGATCAAGTTGCAGCAGCAGCAAAAGAACTGCGTGTTAAGGCAACAGGAACTGCTGTGGCAGCAGATCTGAGTGATGTGATTACCGCTATTATTGTTTCACGGTTTAGCGGTCGCTCGATCCCGGAGCTTTGTGCCATGGGCGGTATCACCATTGAAGATTTCAGTAAGAGCGTTGCCTATCAGGAAATCTTTGGTCTTGGAGAAGCCAGGGGAGAAGCCAGGGGAAAGGCAGAAGGAAAAGCTGAGGGGGAATCCACCGTTATCTTGCGGCTTTTGCAGCGCCGCTGCGGACCCATCAGCGCAGCTACAACCGCCCGCATCCAGGCCCTGCCCCTGGAGAAGCTGGAAGCATTAGCAGAAGCACTACTTGATTTCAGCAGTGCTGCAGATCTAGCTGACTGGCTGAAGTAGCACTACCTGGCTGCAAAAACACTGGTGTTAGATAAATCCAGTCTTGGCCCTTTGTGTCTTGGTCTATGGCACTGTGGGTTTTGGGCCCATAGCCCTTGGCCTTATGGCCCTTGGGCCCCTGGCCCTTAATTCAGTACGTAGACATCACCGGTAACGCTTTCAAGGTAAAGATCACCAGGTACTGATCCAGGAACATCTGTTGGTGCGCCAGTACCAGTAAACCAACCAGTACCACGTACACCTTGAACACCAGCAGGCCCATCAGGGCCGATAGATCCAGCAGGTCCTACTTCACCTTGAGGGCCAGCAGCACCAACTGCACCAGCAATACCTTGGGGGCCTTGGATTGAGCCACCATCTACCCAGGCTGCTGTAACTGAATCCCATACGCGCAAGCTGTCATCTGCTTGAACGATGTAGGCATCACCTTGAGCTGCGCCAGCAGGTAAATCAGCAACAGTGGCAACGTTACCCCTGAAATTAATACCAGTACCAGCAGCACCTTGAATACCTTGGATCCCCTGGGGGCCATCAACACCAATTGGTCCCTGGGGGCCAGCATCTCCAGCTACACCTTGGGATCCAGCAGCGCCATCAGCACCGGGTAAACCTTGAATACCACTGGGGCCTTGGATACCATCTGCGCCGGTTGGACCTTTCAGCGAACCACTAGGAAGCCAAGCCATAAAAATCAATTCGTGTTCATATCCTTTTGCCGAGCTGGTGGTCAAAAGGGGTTAATTGCTGCGCAAACGCGGCAATAGCGATTAATACGCAAACTCGTAAATGAAAATCTCAACAAAGGGCTTGGGGTTAATAAAAGAGTTTGAGGGCTGTGAACTTAAAGCATATTTTTGCCCTGCTCGAATTTTAACGGTGGGTTTTGGAAGTACAGGTCCTCACGTAAAGCCAGGAATGACGATTACAGAAGCAGAAGCAGAGGCGCTGCTGCTGAACGATCTGGTGCGGTTTGAGAAAGCAGTCAATGAACTCGTAAAAGTGCCGATGACCCAAGGCGCTTACGACGCAATGGTTTCATTCACTTTTAACTGCGGCGAGGGTGCCTTTGCTGAGTCCACCCTTTTAAAAGAGCTAAATGAAGGAAAAGATCCAAACGCTGTAGCTAAAGCACAACTCCCCCGCTGGACTAATGGGGGCCTAGCTGGATTAGTAAGACGCAGGGCCGCAGAGGTTGAGCTGTTCTGTTCTGGTGGTGGCCTGGCTCCAATCGCCGCAACTAAGGCAGATCTCAAGTGTGTTGTTGCAACGCTGCTGAAAAAACGGCCAGTACCGGGTGATCAGCTAGCAGATAAGGAGAAGCATTCAGTTGAAATAGGCAGAGCCTATAACGATTGTGTTGTTCTTAAAGATGAAGCCGGCCATAAGCTGATCGGCTTACCTTTCGGCCAAGGTGAGTGGTATTGCTACCCGCCCCACTGGGAAGGACTCGCCACCGGGCCAAAGGCAAAACCTCCTAGCGCCACTGGAGCAGTTGATCTAAAGGTTCCTTTTTGGCCGCAAACTGACAATTTCACTCAGTCAGAAAGAACCTGCAACACAAGTAGCTGCGCAATGGCTTTGGAGTTCTTTAAGCCAGAAGCTGTGATTAATGATAATCAGTACCTCAAGAAGCTGATCGATGGAGGCTACGGAGATACAACGTCCCACCAGGCGCAGGGCAACCTCCTGGCTAGTTACGGCCTGAAATCCACCTGGCATACAAACCTGAGCCTGGCTGATCTGGAAAAGGAGATCCGCGCTGGCCGGCCTGTTGTCTGCGGAATCCTGCACCGTGGGAGTGAATCAGCACCCACGGGGGGCCACATGATCATTGTTCGCGGGCTAACTAGCTCTGGTGATTTCAGAGTGAATGATCCATACGGATCTTGCAATGACGGTTACAGCGGTCCCGTTGAGAACGGAAACAATGCGATCTACAGCCACAAAATGATGGCTGCCCGCTGGACTCCCGATGGCCCTAATAGCGGCTGGGGCAGGACGTTTCAGCCTTGACCCCCAGACTCCAGCATTTCGTGATTATTAGCGCAACGGTGTGGAGCATGACCATGCTCACGCTTGGTTATCTCGGATTTGCAAAACCGGATAGTGCTTTTGTAGCAAGTGTTTTAGGCGGAGCAATTAGTGCTGCTGGCTTATCAGTGGGTGATCGGAAAGACCAGCCAGCCAAGAAGCCAGAAGGCAAAGACCCAAAGGGCCAAGACCCAAGGGGCCAAGACGGAGGGGAGAACTAATCGTGAAGATCAACCGTAAACAAAAAGTAATTTTGGCAATTGGTGGGGGATTTGTTGGGCTTTTATGGGGCCTTTCATTTGTCGTTAAATCAACAACCTGGCTGGATCGGCCAGCGATCATTTGCAATTCATTTCCAACTCAAAACAAAGCATTCCCTGAGAAAGAAGTAAAGATCTGCCTCACTGAAATAGTGACGCCATTCAATAAGCTTGCAGAAGATGCTGACTACCAGATTAGTTTTTATAACCCAACTATCAAAAGAAGAATAGATCTTACAATGAGAGTTTCGATCCCATCAGTATTTAGGCAATTATCGATTCTTTGGCGCGTGCAGCACGTTCAGCTCTACACCCCAAACGGAATTATGGTGAAAGATTCTTTTGACAGATATACGAATAACCACAGTATCTATCTGCCAATAGACATAACTCAACCTTTATGGTTTTGGTTGGTTGTAGCAATCAGCCAGACATACACTGAACCGCAGCCTGATATTGAATCTCAGATCGATGGCACCGTAGAGAAGTTTTCACGTATTGCTGCCACTGTTACCGCCACAGGGTTAACCGCTTGGCGGTTCCTCCAAGCAGCTTCAGGTTAAAAATAAAAAATATTTAATATATAATAAGTACGCGCGACGAAATATTCAATACATGATGACACTAACAAAAGCATAAATCAACTAAGATGGCAAGAAGATGTGCTCAATTATTAAAATCTATAGCTGCGAGAAAATTCATGCAAACAACAAGCAGAAGTAATGATAAAAGGATTAATTTTGCCTATGTGCGCACCTAAACTTTTAAAATGAATCATTTATTTACTGCGAATAATCAGTAAAATCAATAAATTGCTGGTCGTTCGCAGGAAACAAGGTATTATAGCTTTTGTATCGACTAACTATATGGAAAATTCCGGTGGATCAATGCCGCTGTTGAGATGTCACCTGCTTATTGGTCCACCAGGGAGCGGAAAAACAACAATTGCAGAACAACTTTCACCTCTGCTTGAGGCGCAGTTGATTTCTACTGATGTAATAAGAAATGAACTCTATGGCGATCCACAGATTCAAGGTCGTTGGGTTGAAATAGAATCACGATTGCATGAATTAATACAAGATTGTGTTGTTAATAATCAATCGGTGTTAATTGATGCCACCCATGCTCTACGGCCATGGCGGCTAGCTCTTACGCAGTCTTTAGTTCTTAGCCAACCAGTTGAATGGATTGGCTGGTGGTTGCAAACGCCACTAGAAACCTGCCTAATATGGAATAAACAACGGGATTGTGAAGTTCCAGAAGATGTAATAAAACGCTTTTCAGCAGCACTTGGAAATCAATTATTTGCACCAGATCGCAGTGAGGGCTTTGCTTGTATAGTAGAAATTGATCCAGCACAAGTCATTGATTTGGGCTCAATATTAAGAAAAGAGTTAGATAGATTACCTCAACGTATAGCCGCCGGTCGAAATAGAGAAAGCAGTAAAGAGCTTCATGGTTATTCGCGTTTATTAGACATGGAGCGGCTATTATACTTAATTCAATTGTTGACTCGATTCCCCGGCTTATCAGCAGATAATAGCAATAGTATTGAACTAGAACGGATTTGTTATCCTAAGCCTGAGGGGTCTATTGCCCAACAAGCTGCTGCATATTTAAGTCAATTAAGAGGTAATTGTTATGGAGATGTAGATGCTTTAGAGCAAGATTTACTTTGGCTTGAAGCAGAAGAATTCTTTAATACTACATCAAGTAATAAGCGAATTAATCCACCAGAAATCAAAGAAGAAATCTCTAGTAATAATTATGGCGGATGGCCTGCACTTGCAGATGTTGATGTTTTTACACGTATTTTTACACTTTTGCGTTATTTACTGCAAAACCCATTTGCTCATAAAAAGGGTATACCATTAACTGATTACTTAATAAAAGAACTAGGTAGCGTTTATCTACCAGGTGAAACTGCTACCTTAAGGAAGGATATTGAACGAATTCTTACACCTTACGGTTTTAGAGATCGCAATGACAATGCGCGTCATGGCTATGGTATTGGAACAGCGGTTCTTTCTGCTGCAAGATTATGTGAGGTTCATCAAGTAATAAGTTTGGCGGCATCTCGCCTTAGCGATCCGATTGCTCAAAACTTGATAGAGGAACTAGAAGAGCGATTGCGATGGAGTGGAATCTTAAATCATGATCAAATTCCCGTTAGAACATATGCAAATCGATCAATCGTTCATCCTGATTTGGTGCGCCATGATTCGTTGGCAATACCTCAAAATGCTGAGCGATTGGAAATTGCTATAATAAATAGAGAAAGAGTTTTGTTAGAGCGCTTTATAGATGCTGCTAAATATGATGCTGATGCATCAAAAGAATTAAATATTTGGCCATTGCAATTTTTATTTCACAATATTGCTTGGTATTTGGCCTATGAGGAAGTAGCTGTTGGCAAAGAACACGGATTAATTAAGACTGAAAGATTAGATCGTCTTAGTTTAAGAAAAATTGATACCGGATTTTGCCGTTCTGATGATATTCATATATCGGCTATAGCTCGTCTTTCAAGATTAATTGAAATTAGCGGTGGAATTTATTTTGGAGAGAATGTTGATCTTCAATTGCAATATACCACTGCAAAAGAGGATCAAATTAAGACAATACTTAATACTGTACGTTTTCGTTGTACCTTTAAAATCTATAAATTTCTTAGGGAAGGATTTCAGAGATACCCTTTAATACAGATGCGAATATCAAAGCCATTACCACAAGATCGCTGGAAATTGCCATCTAAAGCACCTGTTGTGTTAGAGCCACTGCTTGATAATTCACATCCCTTTCCGGTAGAAATTGATCTACCAATATGGACAATTGAACGTGATATAGATTTCAAGCGTTGGCTTTTTGGTTACGGCGCCGAGATAATTATCGAATCTCCGCTAGAGCTTAAACTTGAACACATAGAAAAATCAGCTGCTGTGGTTGAACTCTACAGAAACTAGCGCTGGTTGTTCGCAGCAAAAAAGCACAATACAAACTGCTTTGCTGAATACTTAATTCATACCACCTGAGAATTATGAATTCAGCCTTCTCTTCCTCCTCCAGCTCCAATGGGCGGTACCGGTTTATTAAGGGCAGTCAACATGATCCGCTTGAAATCACTCATCCTGAAATGGATATTCAGGAATGTAATTTAGTTGGTGAAGTTCCAAACACAATTAATGAATTATTAGCAATGCAAGAAAGTGATTCCTGCTCAGCTATTCCTGAAAAACCAGATAAAGATAACAAGTATACAGCAAACGTAAAAAAAATATTTGAAATGATGCATGAACTTGATACGTCAGCTTCTGAAGATCATCAAATTGCAGCAGCTCTCGTTAGGCATCTAGAAAATTATCACGATAAAATTGTAGACGAGTTGCAAGAAGATGTTGATGCAAGTCATAGTCAAATTGCTTCATGGGCCGTTGATGCTGATCGATTAATGCGGTGCCGCATCTTATTAGAGAGTGTAAGTATAGAATAATGGAATTCATGAATTATCTTACACCTCCAGCAAAGGAGATTTTAAATATTATCCGTTCTGTTAATGTTCAGGTAATAGAAAATAGCTCAAAATGCAAAAATAAAATTATTTTTGGTTGGCATGAATCAAAAACTATTATTATGTGTACAAATAATATTATCAAACATGGACAACCTCATATTTATATCACGGAAACCTTGCTTCATGAAGCAGTTCATGTTGCTCAATCTTGCAAAGGTGGTAGTTTTCATATTTCAAAGAAGCTTATGCCGCTCCCACCTGAAAAGCTGGTTGATGTTAAACAATCTATTTTAATCTCAAGCAACTCGAGTACAACTGAGCATGAAGCGCATTGGATGGAGAATAAGCCAGAAAAAATTAAATATGTCTTAAACAAATTTTGCTTTTAAAATCTATTGCACTTTTATGCAAGCCTTGCAATTAAAACCAATCTCAAGAGGTTTGCATTTTTAGGATCAAGCCTTAGTATTAATTACAGTTTTTTTTTAATCATGAAAGTAAAAGTCACTCTCTACGTCGCTGGCAAGGTATTTGATGAAGTTGTGCAAGCAGCAAACTATGACGATGCACGCCGAACGGCACTTGCTAGAAATCCAACAGCCAAGATTATTGCGGTGAACGCAGTTTTTAATTAGCTCTTCTACTGCATAATTCTATTCATTGCTTTAACAGCAATCCACACAAATTATCGAGATCTTAAAATGAAAAATCGATTAATTACGCCATCACAGCTTGCACTATTTAGCCGCAGCCCTGTTATTGGCGCTTGGTGGGAAGAATTGCATGTTATCGATGAAATTCGTGCACCTAGGCCAGCAACCAAAAGCCTTGATCAATTGTTATTTGATTCTGGGCTTGAGCATGAGGAGTTGCTTATCAAGCAACTTAAAAATGATAATAAAACTGTTGCTGAATTAGCAGGTAAGCAGAGCGAACTTGATTACAAAAATACCGAAGCAGCAATGTTAAGTGGTGTCGATTTTATCTGGCAAGCATCGTTGCGTAATGCTGAGATGCGTGGTTCAGCCGATTTACTTGAGCGCATTGAGGAGCCATCACTACTTGGAGCATGGAGTTATATCCCGATTGAATGCAAGCTTTCAAGCCACTCTAAGCCTATTTATATTGTGCAGGCTTGCGCTTATTGCGAACTACTTGAGCCGATCCTGGGTCACATACCTGATCAATTCAAGCTTTACCTTGGCGGCAAGAAAAGCGAAGAACAATTCCAGAAGTACCACAGAAAGGATTTCTGGAGCTGGTACGAATTGCTACGCCAGCGTTACCGTGATTTTCGTTCTTCATTTGATGCAAGTAACGAACCAGAGGATGCACCAGGTGATCACGGCCTATGGGAGCCATTTATAGAACAACGACTAGAAGATAAACGCGATCTAAAGCTGGTAGCTGGCATGCGTCAGAACCAGCGCAGCAAGTTGCGTTCAGCTGGTATCACCACGATCGAGCAGCTGGCCGCCCTGAACGATATTCAAGTTATACCTGTGATGAACAGCGACTTGCTCAAGCGGCTACGGGAGCAGGCATCCATCCAGATCGCAACCCAGGAAGACGCCCAGCGACCCGCCTACCGAGTGCGGCCTCATGAGCAGCAGGCCGGCGGCCTGGCACTGCTACCGGCGCCCGATACCGGCGACATTTGGTTTGATATCGAGGGCTTCCCCGATCCGATCAGCGGGGAGAAGCTCGAATATTTGTTTGGCGCCTGCTACCGGGATGAGGCAGGCGAGTTGAAGTTCATGCCCTGGTGGGCCCACACTCCCGACGAGGAGAAGCAAGCCTTCAATGGCTTCATCCAGTGGGTCCAGGAGCGCCGTGTGCGCCACCCCAACCTTCACGTCTACCACTACGCCAGCTATGAGAAGACGGCCATTGGCAACCTCGCCGCCCGCCATCTACTTCACCAGCCCCTCTGGGATCAGTGGCTGCGTGAGGAGCTGTTCGTCGATCTCTATCCGATCGTGCGGCGCGGTCTGCTTATCGGTGCGCCCAGCTATTCGATCAAGAAGGTGGAGCGTCTCTACAGCGATGCACGCAGTGAGGAGGTGGAGAGTGCGGCTGATTCGGTGGTTCAATACGCCGAATGGCGCAAATCCAAACAGAGCGGCATACCCGGTTGCGATGAGGGCCAGAGCCTGCTGCTGCAGGAGCTTCAGGACTACAACCAGCGCGACTGTGAGGTGACTGAGGGGCTGCATCGCTTCCTCCTCAACCTGCCGGAGATGGCGAACGCTGACTTCCGCGCCAACCGCTGGGGTGACACCCACGAACAGGGCAGCGAGGCCGAAGCCACTGCCGACCGCGACCGGGAATTGGAGTTCGTCGCCCGCACCTTGCTTGAAGAGATTCCCGAGTCAACCGTGGAGCCTGAAGCCGTTGGGCCCCGCGGCTTGAGCTGGCACGGCCACCGGCTGATGTCACTACTGATCGATTTCCGTGGCCGGGAAGACCAGGTCAGCTGGTGGGAGTTCTACAACCGGCTCAAGCTCACGCAGCAGGAGCGTGAAGAGGACAGCGAAGTGATCACGGCAGCGTCATTCCAGGGCAGCGAGACGGTCAAAACATCGATGATCCACCGCTATCACTTCGATCCAAGCCAACCGCTCAAGCTGGTCGATGATGGGCGGTCGATCAGCGTGGCGCTTGTTCCCCTGCAAGCCCACACTGGTGGATTCAGCGGCGGCGATCCCCTGGGCGATCCCGAAAAGGGGGATCGTGCAATTGGCTTCAGCGCCGAGCTGGATGGCGACAATCCCGGCACCGTGTTGCTGCCGATCGGAGCCAAGAAACGAACCAGCCTTGAGGCGATGGGGCACAGCGGCGACGTGTTGCCACGTCACGTTGATCTGATCCCCTTCCCTTTCCAGGTTCGCGGCTACCTCGACAACCTGGTGCGGATTGCCCAAGCCTGGGTTAACCAATGCGTGCCCTTGCCTCCCGCCATGGTGCAGTTGCTGGAGCACCGCCCTGTTCGTGGGTTAGTGGCTCTGAACGCCCGTATCCGCCAGGACCCCTCTGAGGCAGCAAACGTTATGGCTGAGCTGCTGCTGCAGAGCGATGGCCTCGCCCTCTCTCTCCAGGGCCCGCCCGGCACCGGCAAGACCACTGTCACCGGCGAGTTGATCGCCCGGCTGGTGGGTGCAGGCCAGCGGGTGGCGGTGAGCTCCAACACCAATGAAGCCATCTGCAACCTGCTGCGCCGTACCCAGCTCTGCTTGAAAGATCGAAGCGATCACGCAGTGGTGGTGAAGGCTGCCACCAGCACAAGCCTCAAGGCTGATCAACTCGCCCTATCCGGCACAGCAGCCCAGGCGCTGGTGGAAAAGTCGCTGATTGCACTCCCTACTCCTCCGGCCGTACTGGGCGGCACCGTCTACACCCTGGTGAAGGACGCCTACGACGAAACAACTTTCGATTTGCTGGTAATCGACGAAGCGGGCCAGGTGTCGCTCAGCAACCTCCTCTACATGAGCCGGGTGGCACGCAACATCCTGCTGGTGGGTGATCAGCAGCAGCTCTCCCAGCCCAACCGTGCTGCTCACCCGGAGGAGAGCGGTTTGAGCTGCCTCGACTACGTGATGCAGGAGCACGCCGTGGTGCCGGCCGATCGTGGTGTGTTTCTTGCCACCAGCTGGCGTATGCCGCCAGCGCTCACCGAAATGGTGTCAGAGCTTTTTTATGATGGCCAACTGCAAGCTGCCTCCTGCAACACCGCCAACCAGGTGCACTGGGATGGCCCAAAGCAGGGGATCGTGTTTGAGGCTGTTCACCACAGCGGTAACAGCACCCTCAGCGAAGAAGAGGTGGAACACATCGCTGCTCTAGTGGAACGGCTGCATGGCAGGACCTACCAGCGCGCCCGGCTCGTTGACGGTGTGATAACTACTGAGAACGGGTTGCTCGGTAAAAAGGAAATTCTGATAATAGCTCCATACAACATGCAGGTAAACCGGCTGCAAAAACGCATCGGTGATAAAGCCCGCATTGGCACCGTCGATAAATTTCAAGGGCAGGAAGCGCCAGTAGCTATCTATTCGCTTACCGCAAGCGATGGCGATAGTGCACCTCGAGGCATTGATTTCTTGCTTGATCCCAATCGCCTTAATGTGGCAATCAGCCGGGCCCAATGTCTTTCGATTGTGGTGGGTTCCCCAGAACTGGCCACTGGAATCAGTAACAGCATCGCCAATGTGCAACGTCTTAATCGGTTGTGCCGGTTGATGGCAGCCGGACAGCGCATGGAGGGCTCGGAGATCAATCGATGAGACAACAATTGATAGAACTTCGGAGCCTGCTTAATGAAGCGGCCCACCTCAGATTGAGGATGCGATCTACGACCGCCTCTATCGCGAGCTGCGTTAACTGTTAGGAAAGATGACACTTTTGGAGGGATTTATACCTCCTAGATTAATGGTATTTGAATTCTCCAACTAACTCCCAAACAAGAGGACTCCAAAATGACTAAAGTTATTGAAGCTGAAGATTCGCGTTTACTTGAGAGAGCTGAGGTTATAGCAAGGACTATTTTAAGTCAACAGCAATTTTACAACTCACAAGACACCACATTTAATCAACGCCAGCTTCTTGAAACTATGATTGGAGCGTCTATTTGGTATCTTCCTCAGTCTGGAGATCTGTGGACTGGCGCAATATCGCATGAAGCACTTTCTTGCCTTGCACTAAGTGCCAAGCCAAAATCTGTAAAGTTAACAAAAGATCATAACTATCCTAGAAAAGTTGCAGCAGCAGAGCTACTGGCACTTGATTGGTCTAAAATTGAAAATAAACCCCAAGAAGTAGCTGACAGGTACTTAAGAGTATACGGTAAATTTAATTACGTTCTACCAGAGGAGAATAAAAAGCTTGTAAAGTACCAAAAAACTCATAACTTCATTTCATCCGCGCAATCATACGAAGATGCTGGAATTAAACTACATCAACTTTCTTCACATATTTTAAAAGCAATACTTGCAGGTGATACCGAAATTGCAAAAATGGCATTATCTGACGATATTGATTGAACAAAACCAAATGGCTTTAAAAGCACTTTGGTCGATTTGATGAATGACTTTAAAGTTTATCATGAATCAATTTGGGCAATTTCTTTTGGAATTGTACCGTTTTTCCTCTTGCAATAAATGGCCTTAGCAAAAGGGGGAGAGAATTGTGAGACTAGGTTCATCCTGAGCTATTTTAGCAAGATAATCGAAATCTTCTACGCTGATTTTACCTAAGATTAAATGCCTGTTAATTGAAATTAAATCCATTTTTTTCATTACTAAACTACGTTAATACTAATGCATCTATTTAAGAAATTACTAGATCAATGCAGCCGCCAAATAGATTTGAGAAACCGTTGTTCGCACAAGCTTCCAGCCATAGCGTGATCACAGTGTGAGAATGGTTCCAACAGCTCACTGCCCCAATGCGTTTCATTCACACTGCCGACTGGCAAATCGGAAAGCCCTACGGGGCCGTTGCTGATGAACAGAAGCGGTTTCGGCTGCAGCAGGAACGCCTTGCTGCCATTGGCCGTATTCGTGATGTCGTCAAGCTTCATAGCGTTGATTTTGTGCTCGTGGCAGGGGATCTATTCGACTCAACTACTCCTGCATCCACTGCAGTACTTGAGGTACTAGAAGCAATCGGCGAAATGCAGGTACCTGTTTTTGTAA
>Ga0214921_10007879_pt1 | contig 14040 bp, 11 predicted proteins | sample LL1505_MetaG_FD_177992 | JGI IMG/M metagenome (GOLD analysis project Ga0214921, IMG submission 177992) | Freshwater microbial communities from Lake Lanier, Atlanta, Georgia, United States - LL-1505 | ecosystem: Environmental > Aquatic > Freshwater > Lake | place: USA: Georgia | collected... | reverse complement strand
GCATGTGAGCATGCATCTGGTATGGATTCCTTACTAACAACTGTTTTGCAAGCAGATCTTGCCCATGTGCAGGTGCGACAAAATGAGGATGTTAGAAGAATCTCGGCCTGGGTGGCATTAGCTGCAGGTCCAACCATGATCGCCGGAATCTATGGAATGAACTTTGAAAATATGCCAGAGTTAACAAGCCGATTTGGTTACTTTGCAATCCTAGGGGTGATGGCAGCACTAACAACTTTCTTAGTCTATAAATTCAAAAAAGCCCACTGGTTATAACTAATTACCACTGGCTGATAGGGTCAGTCAGTAATAAAGCGCCGGGTTGTTAGCTCAGTTGGTAGAGCAGGTGACTCTTAATCACCGGGTCGGGGGTTCGAGTCCCTCACAACCCACTTTTCCAGAATCAACTGTCTATAGTTCTATTTTATGATATCCATAGGTGCACTCGGGTGCTAGGCATTTTTCACCGAAAGTCTTTTTCAAACATGTTTCGAAAAAAGCCGTTGGTTCTTTCCCTGCTATTTGCCGTATTTTTCTCTCTATCCATCGTTGCCCATTTGGGAAGAACTGCGCATAATGGGCTTAACTATGAGCTGAATGAGTATCAAGATGGAATTTATTATTTTGCAATGTCAAAGAATCTATTTCTTGAACCAATTCCGCTGACAGATGAAATTAGCAAATTTCCTGAATTAAAATCGGCCACCGACTCAACTATTGAACATTTTCTTGAAAATCAAAAACAGTGGCATTTGGAGAATGGGATTAGCCATTCACCGCCATACGTATATCGAATTTTGCAGCCAGTAATTGTTATGTCACTCGGCCTATTTGGCATCAGTAGCCAATTAGGGTTTTTGTTAGTTTCATCATTGGGCTTAGGTTTACTTGGGGTATTTCAATATCTACTTTTAGTTAATTCTCGGGTATCGCCAAAGTTTGCAATTTATTTTTCAACCTGTTTCTCAATTGCTGCCGTAAATCTTATTTCAAGTCCAATGTATACAGATGACCTCTTTTTAGGCTTGATCGTGTCCTGCATCTATTTCCAGAAAAAAGGTTTTTTGAGATGTGCATTTCTTATTTCAAGTATAGCTGTATTAAATAGAGAGACTAGTTTGATTATTTGGGCATATCTAGTTACTCTTCTTTTAATCAACAAAGAAAATTACATCAAATTTCTCAAAAATCATCTGATCTACGTACTGCTTGCACCTATGGCTTTCATTCTTCCAAGACTTTTGATTCCAGTTCCCAATAGAGAATATCCAATAAGTGATTTGATGATCGGTTTCTGGAAATCAAGTTTATGGATACCTTTTTCTGTACTTGTCTTCGTTACATTAATTTGTTCTCTATTTCCATATCTTCTTTTTAAGAGGAATATAAAAAAAATAAGTCATAGGGACTTTTTGCTATTTCTTTTTGGCATGGTAGGGCTTTTGGTTAGCTGTTCTTTAGGGGGAAATTGGGACAGATTCTTGCTGACATTTTGGCCAATGTTCCTCTTATATGACAACTTAGAAAAAGTCGAATCTAGGAACGCTCTAGTTGTTCTAAATAGCTTCGGGCTGCTTTTCTTAGCGGCAAATGATTTCTTATCATTTAATACGAGTCTGAACATTAGATACATGCAAATATTCGAAATTGTACTTTTAATTGGGGTTAACTGGGTGATCTACTCAAAGGTGTGGAAGAGAAGTTCTTACCAAGCATTCTGATAAGCCTGAACTATCTTAATCACCGGGTCGGGGGTTCGAGTCCCTCACAACCCACTTTAGTCAAGTTTCTCAATGCCTGCTCTTCAATCAAACTATATTTAAATGTACTTCATGGGTGAAAATCCACTTGGCTTAAGTCGTAATTTTCTCCACCTCAAGGCTGAGAATTATCAATTTCGTCAGCTTAGTTTCACTTAGAATATGCAAGTTTGAACCGAGCCAGTTCTATGAAACCCCAATTCTGGAATCCTATTCAAAGCTCTTAATTTTTTTAGATTCGCTGTGACTTTCGGGAAAGTCAGTCCAAATTCTAAAGAATCCTATTTCTCAACCGCGAAGAATTTATCGAAAATTTGCTCGCTAACGAACCAATACTCAATCTCACATAAATTTTGATGCACCCTGTAGTATCCATGACGTTCAAGAATATCCTTAATCCGATAACTGTCGCTACGCTTATTATGCTCTACCGTTATAACACTAAAACTGTGATGCGAAAAAGAGAAATTCTCGAGTATCTGCAACTCAGATCCTTCAGTATCAATTGACAAGTAATCAATGTGCTTAGGTGCCGAGTATTTGGTGAGTAAATCATCCAAAGAAATTGTCGGTACTTGATACAAGGCTGCCCTGCTTGTACCCGCGTATGAAGATTGAATCAAACCTGACAACATGGCAGATTTATCCTCAGCAAAATCTACAATCTTTCCGGTTTCGGCATCTACTGCAGAAGTTTCAAGATTTACTTTTCGATTTAACGACAATCTAGAGTGCCAAATTCTCGCAGGCTCGGCAAGAATACCATTCCAAGAATAACGTTTCTCAAGAAGATAAGTATTAGACATTTCTTTTCCGTCCGTGGCTCCAAACTCTACAAAATAGCCGTTCTTCTTAAATTCCGTAGCTGCCAAAGCGAACAAGTCCTGAGAAAATTGCGACTTTGAATGTATTGCAACATCTACCATGGAACTTTGCAGAGTCTCGTGACTCGCAAGTATTAAGCATGCCGTTGAGGAGAACTTATCATGACTCATTAGATATTCGCTGTTTTGAAACAAATTTATAAATTTCTTGGCCTGCAGTAATTTCTCTAAATAATTCGAGAGATTGCTTTTTAGCCAAGCTTTAAACTTAAAATACATAGGCGGACCATACCGCATCTAGTTGACGAGCTGTAAATATCCCGATATCAAGTGTGATGACTTATTAATAACCGACTATCCAGGAGAGTCAAGTCCTCCACCAGGTATTCCTTTATTCTCAACACCGAAAGATCTAAAAGATTACTTAGTGAATTCGGACGTGGATTATATAATTTTTCAGTACCATGGACTATTTGATAAAACATCCTTCGGATACAGATTAGATGCTAGTTCTAATCCGTGGTTGAGAATAGAGGCAGAAAATGCATTTGCGTTCCAAGACAAGATTTTGAAATTGGCAGAGACAAACGTTGTGTTATATCGTGATGATACCTACATCGTTATTAATTTAATTTGATTGATTGATGGATGTTTATTGATTTAGTTTGCGAGTATAATTCGTTTGATTTTATACGTTAATGAAACTTTGGCTCTTATATGTTTACTAATTTTACGGTGTTTGAGAAAGTATTTATCTGCTTTCATATCAATTCTCAGAATTTGGCCTTTAAATTTGAATTTCTCTAGATCGCTCTCATGAATTAAATCAATTGGCTCCTGGTGCACTTGATATTTGGTATTAGTTGCGAGATCGCCAAACCCAATGTTGGAGATAAGGTTTACATTAAAATTTAATGCTTTTTTATTTTTCATGAAGCAATTTAATTGCCACAAATGATCCCAAGAACACAATAAGGACTTATTAATCATAAGATTTTTTTGATCACTATAAATAGCAATGTGCCATAAGGCGGAACTAAGACCGATATGCTTGATTAATATTAAAAAAAGTTTCTTAAAGTCCACGCTTTCGTAAGTTCTTAGTCTCGAATTCCATTCTCTCCGAGTTGTCAACCAACCACAACTTACGACAAATCTAGACCCTCGGTAATACGATTCCTCATCAGAAAGATATTTTTTAGGGACGTAATTGGAAAATCCGATTGAAATGACATTCTGGTCAACAATATGAGATGCTGCATTTTCTGCTGCTTGAAGAAGAAGTGGTTCCAAAATAAGGTCGTCCTCTATAATTATGCCAACTTCTACTTGCTCAAAGAACCAATCTATCCCCATAGACACACCGTCAAGCAGCCCCCCATTAATCTCAGAAATTCGTATTTCTTGAACAGCTCCCGTTTGCTTAAGATGTCTTACATAATTCTGAACAAGTAAACTTTCCTTTTTATAAATATCAGTGGCCCCGTCACAGGAAATATATATTGGACCATGCGGTTGCTGTTGAATACTTTCAATCGTTTGACGTAAACTATCGACGCGGATATAACACAATACTAAGATGGGCAACACTCTCTAATTATACCATTATCCCTAATCAAAAAGAAAGTACGATACAAGTTGATCAACACCGTTTTCATTTAGATAAAATGCAAACAGATCTCATAGTTAATCTTCCCCATCTACATTCTATGCCAAGTGAGAGGAATTTCTAACTTCAAAGTTTGTATTGCATATAAGTCGAAACTAGCAATGGAAATTCGATCATCATATAAAAATGATAAAAGAAATTTAAATATCTATAATAGATTGATTGTAGTTTCATTTTATTCTGTTAAAGTAAATAATTCTTTTGCGAATTTAATATTAAAAACTACAAAGAGTCTTCTTACACAATAATTAAGGGAATTAAAAACTAAATATGCAAGTAAAAATTATTTTTCACATAAACCACCGAACGGATCTTGTGAATATTTATTTGGAAGATCTTTTTAATCGGTGTAATTCTCATCAAGGTAATTTAGATTGCTTGTATCTAGACCCGGAAACTATTTGTTTGAATTCTATTGAGGATATATGAAATTAAAAATCAAATTTTTTACAAAACAGAGTTTCCTGACAAAGATCTTATAAATTCTTTGGTACTGACTTCTACCTTATGTCAAAATCTAAGACAAAATGCTCTTAATCAAAAAATCCTTTAAGAAATAAATTTTCTATCAATTAAAACTTAATACAATTAATAGTTCGGGTAGGAGCAACAAACAACTACGGAAGAAGCCAACAGTTAAAAATTATTTCAAGCCTTTTATTGTTATCTGCCGAATTGAAATCTACCTCGTTAATTCTTAAAAATTATCAGGTACGACACCGTAATAAATCAAATCTAAAAACTGCAAATGATCTTTTCTTGTTAGCCACACTAATGTGTCAAATTTGTCCGTTGGTGGAAATGGCATCCCTCGATAAGTCTGGCTTGAGTTTATCTTCACTTTTGATGCCGTTATCTGGTTTATGGCGGTAGGGCCGACATTTTGCTGATATTTTTCGTATCCCCAAATAGACATAAAATTGTCGTGCATATAGAGATTTTGCCTTGGCCAAAAATACTTTGCTTTTGAAAGAAATATGGCTAGCATGGAAAAAGATGAGATAGAAGGAATGATGATGTCGGAGTTAACTATTTCTCTTAAACATTCCAATTGATCGCCATTAACCAATAAAAAATTAAAATTATTTTTTTTAACTTCTGATTCCAATAATTTAATTCGTGGATCATTTGAGTCAAGGTTACTAACAATCTTAAACATTATGTTTTTTGATTCTAAATTTTTGAATAAAAAATTTAATGACTCCTGGTAAAATTGAATTGGAGTTTCTAGGTTAAAAGATCCATAACCAATCGATTCCTTAGATTTCATTCCGTCTCCCTTCGATATCAGCCCATAAAAACGTTTCTTTATCACTGCACCGCGAATATGAATAGTGACACAGAATTGATGGCCACCGTACTTACATTGTGTTAGAGAAAAAATTAAATTTTTAATCGAGCTTATAGCAAGATAACCGCCTGCCATTTTACTTTTATGAAGAATATGCTGCTTGCTGGGATTTAGTTTAATTATCTCTTTTATTACTTCGCCGTAACCCCAATTTCCGATTTTTTGCGCAGTCTGAAAATAATAGTTCTCATCGACAGTAATTAGTTTTCGAGAGATTTTTGCTCTAAAGATCTTTAGTTTGTATAGTCGTGTTCCTTTAAAGACAAATTCATTTGGTAGCCTATGAAATTGTGGTTTATATCGAGGAAAGTAAATAGCTCCTGGTAATTCATCATTAGCAATTTTTACCTTGCTAAAATTGAAAACTTCATTTCCCAAGCCTGCACTATGTCTACCCATGTAAACGCCGTAATGATGATATTGGATTGAATTTTTGTTTACCTTGACCTGAAGACCTTTGTTATATTCGAACCTAAACATATTTACTTTCCCCCATCAATAACATGTCTTGCAGGGCCGATGAAATAAGGAGGGAGAAAAAATTTACCCGTTTAGCTACCAAATATTTCATTGATTTTCAGCTTTTAAAATACTAGATTGATTATTATTAATGTTTGAAAATACGAAAATCAATGGGACTAACCAAAACCATGAACTGATCCCAATTTCCACTTGCAAAGTTGGTTCAGTCTGTACAATAAGCAAGCATATTAAAATCCCGGCAACTCTATTGCGCTGACTAGGATTTACTGAAATGCTCAATATCTGTGAGAAAATAAGTAACAAGATGCATGTAAAACCCAAAAGTCCAAAATCCCAAAGTGATTGCAAAACTGAATTATGAGCATGAGCAAAGGAAACATAAACATGATTTGTGGCAAATTCTCGCAATGTATTTGGACCGTGGCCTAGTAGGCCTTCACTGCTCCAATTATTCAATATAAGTCTCCACAGTGTAGTCCGACCGGTAAAATTCGTAAGTGAAGTAGTTTTTACAAGTAATTTGGGCAAGATAAAGATATACAAGATTAAAATCGTTGCGGACATGGCTATCAAAATTGAAGACCAAAAAGCGACAGAAGATTCGGGCAATTTATTTGAAATTGCGTAGTAAGCCATAATACAAATTAAAGTGACATAAAATGTTCTAGATCCGGTTAGACTGCCAAATGTAATCAGGCTTATCAATACAAAAAAATTTTTTCTTGGTAACTTGGCTGCAAAGTAACAACTAATCCCAAACAGGCTGAATACCGCAGCGGACTGAGGATTGCCAAATGGTCCTGAAGCTCGTGGTGGTAAATTAAAAAAAGATGCAAGAGGTGAAAAGTAGTTTGCAGATTCAAAATCAATTAATTCATTCTGACTACCAACAATATATTGATTCCAATTAAATCCTACAAAATATGTAAAAATAATAATTGTTGTATATGAAGAAAATACGCGATAGATTGCCACTAGTGTATAATTAAAATTAAAATTACCTTCAAAAATTAAAAAAAGCAACAAAGAAAACATAATTGCAGCTGATACTGGCATTAGTTTCGTTTTACTGCTAAAGGCAGAATAAATACCTAATATTAAGTAGGCTATCCAAGATCCCCTTAAGATTACCGTACTTAGCTTAGATCTAGTGCTTTCAAATATATTTTTTTTACTTCTGGTTACCCACAAAATTATTAGGGGAACCAAGGATACAAAAACTGTGATAAGGTTTGTTAAGATTGACCCACTTTCATAAGCACCTTCAGGGTGAGAGCCAAATAATAAAACAAGCCATAATTGATTCGTAAAAAAACATACAAGAAGGTAATGATTTCTCAAATAAGATTTATTATTTAGTAAAATTAAGATTGGGATAATTACTAAAGGCGCAAGCAAAAACAAAAAAATTAAATTCTTCATTATTTTTTATTAATTACCTTATTGTAAGTCTCTAGATATTTACTTAATATTTTATCATTTCTAAAATTGTTTTGAATTTGAATTAATCCTAAATTTGACAGATGTGCTCTCAAATCAGGTGATTCAATAAGTTTCATAATTGCTTCAGCTATGTCAAATGCTGAAGTGACATCCACAAGTAACGCTGCATTTCCAACGCTCCACGGAATAGCCCCTGATTTTTCACCCGCGACTATGGGTAATTCACAGCACATTGCCTCCAATATTGCCAAGCAATGTGATTCTTCCAAACTGGGATGGCACAGTAAAGTAGCACTTTCCATTAAAGATATTATTTCAGATCTGCTTAGGTACCCTTTCCAATCAATAAAGAAGTCCAGATTCTTCGATATTGCCCAAGCGCGCAATTCGTTATCACCAAGTCCCGGCCCAGCAAGCACCAAGGTATATCCAGAAATTCTAGAGCAAATCACCTGCCATGCATATATCAAAGTCTTTACATTCTTCAAATCAAAACCATCCGCTACGCATAAAATTACTTTTGACCTGTTGGTATTGTTTGGTTTCTTGTTAACAAAATCTATCGGAACTAAATTTGGAGTAATCGAAATTTCTTTTGTCCAAAACATTTGATGGTTCCATTTGGATGCTAAATATGGACTAACAACAGATAAATTTTGACATTTCAATCTAACTAAAATAGCTAGTATTAGGCGCAGAAATCTATATGGATCCCGATAGTGTCTTAGTATCTCTACAGGCGCATCGTGAGCGGTTACTAAAACATTCTTCTTACAATCTAATGTCGCGAGAGCGAATTCATAAGTCCAATGAGCATGAAAAATATCCGCCTGAGCCTGACGAATAATTTTCCGTAACCGCCTACGATCATTCCAAAATAAAGTTAATGCGCGATTTCTGGCCACAGAAGAGCCAGAAACGATAGTAAATTTTAGTCTTTTGCCATGAAAAGTTACCTCGTCCATAGCCAATTCCATAGCCGTTGAAATAATTTCGACCTCATGATTTTGATTAAGCAAGGCTACGGCCAGACTAGAAACTGGAATACCCCGGTAAAATTTAACATTCTTAAAATTGTCTTCATTAAAATCTGATAGATACTCGATAATGTCAAACGGAGAGCACGGACCTACTAGACATATTCTCATAGTCACTCCCTATCTAAGCGATAAAAAACAACTCAATGCGATCAGTAGCCGTAGGACGAATCATACCTATAAAAAGTCCCCATACGTCTAATAATCTAAGTATACTTCGATTAGTCTATCTCTTGATCTGTGGACTTAATTACTGAGAGGTTTATTTTGTCAATTTTATTTACCTTAAAAAGGTCATGGAACTTATTAACAAAAAAGGAAAAAATAAAACTCTATATATCTATAACACTTCAATTTATTCTGAATGCACTTGATTTGCTGGGTGTTTTATCCATATCTCTGACATCTTATGTTCTAATAAATCGAAAATCTCCTGAAATAGGTATATTTAAAAATAACTTTCTATCCAATTACAACAATTTGGCGTCACTTTTAGTAGCTATTACTATTCTATTGTTTACAATAAAAGGTTTAACAGCTCCAATTTTGTTTTCACGGATTATCAAAAACTTAAGTAAAATTTCGATACAACTGTCGCTTTCCATTACTCGAGATTTTTTCTCAAAGTCCAACACGTTCCAACAGAAATATAAATCACAAGAGTCAATATATGCGATAAGTCAAGGTGTGACGGCATTAATTGTTGAAGTTTTTGGTAACATGGTACTTCTAATTAGCGAATTAATTCTCTTGGTCGGACTAGCAATTATAATGGCGTTTTCAAATTTAATTTTAACAATCTTGAATGTTGCGCTTTTTGGACTGGGTCTCGGCATACTCCATAAAATAATTGGAAAAAAAATATTTGACAATCAAAATAATCGAATTAGTGCAGTACTTTCAACCAATATAATACTACTGGAGATTATAGATGCATATCGAGAAATTATCATTTACAAGAAATTAGATTTTTTCTTAAAAGAATTTTTATCCGTAAAAACTAAAGAAAGTAATGCAGGAGCTAGAGGCCAAGTCCTCAATATACTTCCTAAATATATTTTTGAATCTATGTTTTATATTATTTCTGGCATAGTATTAATTTTTTTGTACCAATTCACTGATCCTTCAAAAGCAGTAGCTTTATTTATTTTATTTATTGCAAGTGGAACTAGAGTTCTACCGTCAGTTTTAAGAATTCAAGCTTGCTTGGCTGGGATTCGTGCTTCACAACCACTTGGCAATCGCACTTTCACGCTTTTGAATGACATGAAATTGGAAGATAATATTAAAATTGAAAATAATACTCAGCCTAAGGACTTAGACTTAAAAGATTTGTTTGTGATTAAATCTTTAAAATTCTATTATTCAAAGCAATCCAATTGGAAACTAGAAATAGATAACTTAAGGATAGAAAGAGGTTTGAAAATAGCAATTGTTGGCCCTTCAGGATCCGGTAAATCCACATTGGTAGATTTACTCCTTGGCATCTTAAAGCCTAATGATGGGGAAATTTTTTTCAATAATTCCCACGACCCACTTAATAATACATTTCTGAATCAAATTGCATATGTGCCACAACAAATTGCAATATTAAGCGGAACTATAAAGGAAAATGTTGCACTAGGTCAGACTTTAGATGAGATTAATGAAAAACAAGTAATTGAAAGTTTGAAAAGAGCTGGATTATGGAAATTTGTAAGTTCTCTTCCAAGCGGCATTAACGAGCAATTAAATGAAAGGGGGTCAAATTTGAGCGGTGGTCAGAAACAACGTTTAGGTTTCGCAAGGGCAATTTATACTAAACCAAATATTTTATTTCTGGATGAATCAACTAGTTCATTAGATTCTGAATCAGAATTCGAGATTTCCGAAGCAATTGCAAATTTGGAGAGTGATGTATCTGTAATAAGTATTGCTCATAGATTGAGCACTATTAAAAATTTTGATTTAATAATTTACATGGAAAATGGACGCATAAGTGAGATTGGAACTTTCCAAGAACTTCGAGCAAAATCTTCTTCATTCAATCTACAAGCTAAACTTATGGAGTTATAATTATTGTACGGTTAGAACATTTAGAAATCTCTCATACCATTTTGCAGGAGTAAATCCCTCTAAATACTTTTTCCTCTGTTCATTAGAAAAAATAATTGAATTGTTCTCAATATGATCAATTTTCTCCTCTAATCTGGTGGAAACACAAATTGTTTTACCTGCATTCATTTCTACATGAAATGAGAGGTCAAGCCCTGCTGCCTCAGACCATGCTCCGATAGATATAACAGGAAGACCTGCCGCTAGATATTCTAAAACCACTAATGGACCTGGTTCATACCATTTACTAGGCATTATTGCCCCAGTATAAGTCGGTAAAATCTTTACGAAATCATCTCGACTTAAACTCCCCTTTATATTAATGTTTTCTTTTAATTCTACAAGTTTTTTTAATCTTTGTAACAATTGACCATTGCCGTAAATATCTAAACTATATTTATCCGGCCAGTATTCTATCAATTCTTGAAAACCTTTTTCTTCAGTCAGTCTACCTGCTGTAATCCACCGATTATTTTTTTCCAATTTAAAGTTGAAATTGCGATACGAATCCTGAACAAAATTTGGAATAACAACAAATTTATCTTTATCAATTCTAGAAGCACTCAAAAGCCTCTTCATATGGTCGGAAAGCACTAAGAATTTATTAGGGTAAATTAAATCTCTTCTGAATTTTAGGTTAAGTGAATTTCTGATTGCTAGTGGTGTAGATTTTAATGGAGAATTTTTATAGCACTTATATTTAATCGCATTAAAAGATGATCCTTCTATGCATTTAAGGCAAATTGAATTATCCCTATAAAGAATTGCGGATGCGCAGATATCACGATAATTATGTTTGAATGAATATGTTATATGACCATATTTTTCTAGCCATCTTGTCGATAAATTTGGAAATAAGTTATGCATTAGAATTGCATCTGGCTTGAACTTATCTAAATTTCTTTCTGGATTATTTCCCGATCCAAAAATTACGTTTGCAGCAGATCGTAAATGAAAAAATTTTCGCTTTTGCTCTTCAACGGTTGAGTTTGAAAAGACCATTACATCGTGGCCCATTTCGGTCAGAACTGAAATCTGAGCATCGACAACATTGTTCTCACCCGATCTATCTAAGTCGGTGTAATAACTATGGATAACAGATATCTTCATTTGACCCCTTCGAAGTTTTGATTCTCCGAGTATACTTAAATGATGAAAAAAGTGGCAGCGATGTTTAATATGCAAGAGCAAACAACCGTGTTAATTCATCAAACGAGAATCCCTAGATATCGTGAAGCATTTTTTTTAAAGCTTTTAGAGTTTGGGTATCTTGATGGTATTGAGTACAAAATAGTTGCTTCAAAAGATCGATTGAATAAATTTCAGTTTGAATCAAAAATGACTAAAAATGTATTGGAATGTAAAAATTGGGTTATCAAATTTGGTAGTCGTGAATTTCATTTACCAAGTTTAAATGAATTAAATCTGAGAGCCAGTGTAATAATATGTGAGTATGGATTGAAGAACGCAATAGTTTACTGGTATGTCTTTATTAAAAAACAAGGAAGTTTTGTATTTTGGGGGCATGGCGATACCACAACTAAGAATATAAGTGGAATAGAAAGGTCAATAAAAAAAATCTTGCTAAAACGTGCTGATTTTTTTCTTGCTTACACACAATCTTGCTCAAATAAATTAATCGAAAATGGATTTCTAAGATCAAAGATTCAGATTGTGAATAACAGTGTCGATACAACGGCAATTATTGAGAGAATTAGAGGTTTTGATAGGAATCACCTTCAAAGCATTTATCAAGAGTATGAACTAACCAATACAGATATCATTTTTGTGTATATTGGATCACTTGGCGTAGAAAAAAGAATAGATTTCTTGTCTGAAGCATTTCAAGTCATAAATAAAATAGAGCCTAGAGCAAAGCTATTAATTTTCAGTCCAGACAATTTTCAGCGAAATCTTAATCAGGGGTTCAGCACCTGCATAAAATATTTGGGGGAGGCAAATACAGATACTAAGGTTAAACTCTCCAATATCGCCACAGCATTACTTAATCCTGGGCGAGTCGGATTAATTGCGGTGGATTCATTTGCCATGAAAGTTCCCATTATCACGACAAATTGGGCGTTTCATGCGCCAGAGTTTTCATACCTTAGTGAGAAAAATTCAATGATTACAGAAAATTCTATCGAAGCTTTTGTCGAAGGTTGTATGAAAATTGTTGAAGATACAAAATTTTTAAAAGCTCTCAAATCCGGATGTGAAGATTCAGCAAATTTTTATTCTATTGAAAAAATGGCTCAAAATTTCCATGAAGGTATATTAAAGGTGCTTGCAAAATAGATGATAGGTTCATATTTATTCAATGGAATTTTGATTCGCGATGTCAAAGTTGGCGCACTATCAACTTTTCTATCCGATATTTATAGTTCGAAAGGAGAAAAGCATGTACATCTTTTAGCTGCATCGTCAGTAGTTTCTGCAAGAAAAGATAATGATCTTGTATCAATATTTCGCTCTGGATTTAGTTTGTGCGACAGTGCGCCTCTTGCAAAAATAGTTAAATTATCGATTCCAGATTTCCAACAAATTCGCGGAAGTGATTTGCTACGTGACGTTTTAAAAAAAGATCAAGGAAATGTCAATCATTTCTTCATAGTACCTTACGACAATGTATATACATCTATTCAAAGATACGCAATTAAAGAGAATAATAAAATTAATATTTGTGGCAGTCTGGTTCCAGAATTTTCTAATGATTTTTCAAGATTTTACGAAAGTTGGGCCACTGAAATTAAGAAAGTTGGTGCAGATTACATTTGGATTGGCTTAGGATCGCCGAAACAAGATCGAATAGCAAGTGATCTAAGTAAATTGACCGGTACTCTGTGCATCGCAGTTGGAGCAGCAATTGAGTTTGTGTCTGGTGAAAAAAAAGAAGCGCCCAAAATTCTCCAATTCTTGTATCTAGAGTGGTTTTTCAGACTTTGCTCTGACCCTAAACGATTGTTAAAAAGATACACAGTGGAGAATATAATTTTTATTCGACTGATTTCAACTCATTTAATTCGCAAATGGATCAAACACTACTAAGTTGCTTTTTTGGTCACAATTATTTTAAAGAGCGGAGTAGCCAGGAAAATCGGGATAAGCAACCTATATCTTAATTTTGTAAATCTTGTCAAAAAATATATTTGATCACTTAGTTTATTATTTTTTTTATTGTAAAAAAACTTTATGTGTTGCCATTTATTTGTAAATTTTGGTGTAATGTTTGTTTCACCTTCTCCTATGGTGTTAAAAATTGTTTTTATGTCGTATCCAGTCTGACGAACACGATATCCATAATCACAATCTGCAAATGCATGTGAGTAGAAAGAATTTATTGGTCCAACTGCCAGCCTTACTTCTGTTGGTATGTAAA
>Ga0214921_10007878_pt1 | contig 14040 bp, 14 predicted proteins | sample LL1505_MetaG_FD_177992 | JGI IMG/M metagenome (GOLD analysis project Ga0214921, IMG submission 177992) | Freshwater microbial communities from Lake Lanier, Atlanta, Georgia, United States - LL-1505 | ecosystem: Environmental > Aquatic > Freshwater > Lake | place: USA: Georgia | collected... | reverse complement strand
TATCAACCTGCGCCGCTATACCGCCACTTCTTTGTTGTGCTGTGGTGATTCTATCAAATATGTCATTTAAGCCAGATTCCACTGTACTGGCACTGTTTGTAAGGGCCGAGCCAGTTGCTCGCTGATCCAAGTAGGTCACAAAATCATTGATTTTTGTATAAAGAGCCGACTGGGTTGGGGTGGCCATGGTTCCACCATTAAACGCATCTATGAACAAAACTCCTGAGTTCACTCTAACATTCGGTTCTATTTGGACCTGATTAATCGTTTCTGGAAAAATAAAATTTCCAGTTGCATCCTTGGCAGTCATCTGGTCTTTAACCGTATCTCGAATTTGTTCCGCCTGGATCTTAAGTGCCTTAAAATTTGTACTATTTAAGGCTCCGCTTTGTGACTGTACAAAAGCCTGCTTGAGTACGATTAACTCATCAATAATGGTACCCATTTGGGATTGGGCTACGGCATGTGAGCTGGCAACATAGTTTTGATTGGTTTTGTACATCTCCAAACGGGCCACATCAAAGTCTAATCGCACTCCACGTGATACAGCATACGGATTATCAGAGGCTTTGCTGTAATTCTTACCTGTACTGATCTTTTTTTGCCATGCCATTGCATCAGCAAGGCTATTATCCATTGACTGTACGCCAGCTTCTAAAATTTGATTGGATGAGACTCGCATAATTTATCCGTTTCTAATTCATGATCGCTAAGAGCGTATTGAACATTTGGTTACCAGTCTGAAGTATTTTGGTAGAAGCGCTATACAGCTGTTGGTACCTGAGTAAGTTTGCAGCCTCTTCATCTAAGTTAACGCCTGATAGTTGATCCCGCTGTTCTTTTAAATTTGCGAGTACAACATCATCTGCTTTCTTGGCATTCTTCCAGCCAGCAACCTGAACTCCAACATCAGTAACTAGATCAGCCACCAAATTCCCTAAAAAGCTACTTTTTAATTGCGCCGTATTCGCGTTCAATGAACTAATTTTTGGGGTAAGCACATTACCGCTGTTGTAATACGAAAGCGGATCTGTTGGTGCTAGTGAAACGAAATTTTCTGCAATTAATTTATTGACAGTAAATGCCGAATTTCCGGAATAACCTTCTTTCCAAGTTGTAATGGATGGGAAGTCATTCATTGTTATGATCGGCAAATTATTTGCCAATGATCCGCTTGCAGTCAAATTGGTAACGTTTTGACTGGCAGCTGTACTTATAAACGTGACCAAACCATTTACTGCGCTACCTGAGCTCCAACCGGCAACAGGCCCACTCGTAAACGTGCCCCCTGTATATCCAGCACCTGCTGCAGCGCTTAAATTCTTAGCAGTATTTATGTTTGTATGGGTATCTAGATTCGCGATATTTGCAAAAGCACTACTTACTTGTGCCGCTGTTGCACCAGTGCCACCTGCAGTAAATGTTAAACCGGCAATCGTAAGAGTCTCTCCAGCCGCCATAGATCGAAACGCCACACTAGCAGATGAAGTGCCGCTTGCAATCAAATTAGAAACATTCATACTAACGGCTGAACTAGTAAAGTTAATAAGATTATTTACTGCGCTACCTGAGCTCCAACCGGCAACAGGCCCACTCGTAAACGTGCCCCCTGTATATCCAGCACCTGCTGCAGCGCTTAAATTCTTAGCAGTATTTATGTTTGTATGGGTATCTAGATTCGCGATATTTGCAAAAGCACTACTTACTTGTGCCGCTGTTGCACCAGTGCCACCTGCAGTAAATGTTAAACCGGCAATCGTAAGAGTCTGACCAGCTGTTAGTGGCTTAAAATTTATCGATGCATTTTCATTCTGAGATAGGGTTCCAAGACTGTCATAAAGATTCTTAACGTCTACTTCTGAGTTGATACCAAATGAAGGTACCGCTATAGTCAGGTTACTTTCATCAAACTTTGTAAATGTATTTGAACCAACTTTGAATCCAAATAATGCGATTGGTGATATGGAGCTATCCACAATACTTTCATTAGCTACTTTTACCAATGCAATTGCGGTGGTATTTAATCTTTGTTCTATCTTTGGTATAAAGTCATTTTTCAGTGTCAGTAAAGCTCCTGCTTGTCCACCATTTACTTGCTGAATCGTTTGCGTGGCATTAAAGGTATTACTGAATTGTTTAAAGTTCACTGCCAAGCTATTTCCATCACCATTAACTGATATTACATTTGCCATTCCTCTTTCAACGAGCGTTAACCCACCTACCAATTGAGTAGCAGTGCCATCTTTATTAATCAAAGATTGGCCACCAATTAATTTCTGTAGATTTGTAAGTACCCGATCACGTTCGTCTAATAAATCAGCAGAAGGTGCAGTATTACCGGGACCATTAGCTTCAATAATTTGCTGATTCACTGCTGCTAGAGCCGGTAAATACGTGTTGATTTGCCGAACGGTATCGTTTAGCCCAGTATTACTATCGCTCTTAAGTTGACTTACCAAAGTCGTGATGCCAGTCATTCTCTGGGAAACTACATTTGCGGAACCTGTAATTGCTGCAGCTAAGGCTTTATTAGTAGGATCGGCAGCGTATTTACCCATCGTATTAAAAAATTCAGTAATCGCTGAACTCAAACCAGCAGATTTATCGGCAATGACACTATCGATCGTTGATACATATTGTGTCAATGTTTCAGTATTTGAGGACTTAGCTTGCTGATTCAGTAACTGGGCGCCAATCAAAGATGAGTACTCACGGGTAAATCCCTCTACCGCAAAGCTGCTACCATTGAGCATTAATGAATTTGGGGCAAGCGCATCCATGACGGTAGTGGCACTGCGACGTGAGAACCCCTCAACCGCTGTACCAGCAACGTTTTGTGATGTGACTAAGATGCCCGCTTGAGCAATCTTGAGTGCCGCACTTGCCGATTCGTTAATGGAATAAATACCCATGTATTCTTTCTAAGCTCTTAATTCTTTAAGGGAAGTGGATTTGGGCGCATATACTTATTGAGTACAGGCGAATGTGTTCCATACCTACTATCTACGGCTTTTTTCTCACTATTGATTAATTGCTTGATATTTGCTTGCTCTAGCAACTGTTCGGCCATTTTTTCACCAAAGCCAATTTTTTTAGTCTTTGATAGTAGATCTGCCAATTGATCATCCATCATTTGTAGATAAGACATTGACATGCTGCTTTTTGTCTCAGTTCCGCTAATATTGCTATTTCGAGCGATACTGAGCATCTGGCGTAATAGTGTTCTTTCAAATCCTTCTGCTGCTTCCCTTATTTTCTTTTCAGACTTTGTAATTTCTTCAGGTTTTTTTGCAATTTCAGACTTATTTATTAAGCGTATCGTGGATGCGTCAACGTTCGTCATTAAGAGAGCTGGAATCATTAGATGACCTCCAATTCAGCTCGTAAAGCTCCCGCTGCTCTAAGAGCTTGTAAGATAGATAAAAGATCTTGTGGTGTTGCTCCAAGCATATTAAGAGCTTTTACCACCTGATCTAAATTGGCTCCACTACCAACGCTAATTAAACTATTTTCCTTACCGTTATCCGTAATTGTTGCAGTATCTTGTGTAGTAACTGCTGTTTGACCTCGACTAAATGGCAGAGGCTGGCTTGTCGTAGGGGTTTGGTCAATCTTGACTGTTAAACTCCCATGAGCTACGGCAGATGGAGAAAGTTGTACTGCTTGGTTCATGACTACCGAGCCTGTTCTGGAGTTCAGAATTACTTTAGCTGGTCCGCTTACTGGTGCAACATCTAAATCCTGTAAAGCTGCCATGAAAGCAGTTCTTCGTAATGGGTCGGTTGGCACACGCACATTTAGCGCTCTTGCATCAATTGGTATTGCAGTCCCTAATCCAAAACGTCTACCAATCGCTTCAGCAGTTCTTTGCATGAGTCCAAAATCAGCCCGCCGTAAATCTAACTGTATAAACTCGTCCACTAATAATGCAGGTACCGCACGTTCAATAATTGCACCCGATGGAATACGGCCTGCTGATAAATGATTTACAGATGTTTGTGCACCTCCAGCCGCCGCTCTAGCACCGCCAATGATTAAATTACCTTGAGCTTGAGCGTAGACTTGCCCATCCGCTGCTTTTAATGGTGTCATTACCAAAGTACCGCCTTTTAAACTTGTGGCGTTACCCAGGGAAGAAACTGTTATGTCAATCTGCTGTCCTGGTTTTGCTAATGCTGGAAATTCTGCTGTTACCATCACCGCAGCAGTATTACGTAACTGTGCTTGAGTACCGGTTGATGGTAAGGTAACACCTAGCACTCCGATCATTTGCAATACGCTTTGCAGGGTAAATGGGGTTTGAGTGGTTTGGTCACCCGTTCCATCCAAGCCGACCACCAAGCCATAGCCAACTAATTGATTTGGGCGTTGACCAGCAATATCTGCAAAGTCTTTAATCCGGTCTGCTAATACTGTATTTGAAAAAATACTAATACTTAGTACTAGGATGACTTTTCTAATGGTTATATGTCTAAATATCATATCAATCAAAATGGGGCTATCTTTAATAAGAGTCGTGAAAACCAACCAACGCCTTGGGTGTCATCGGTCGCACCGCGACCTCGATATTCAATTCGAGCATCAGCTACTTCTTGAGATGAAATGCGATTTGCGACTAAATTGTTAGGATTGACAATTCCACCAAAACGAATAATTTCTTCTTCATTGCTAATTGCAACTTGCTTCTCCCCAGCAACTACTAAATTCCCATTTGACAAAATATCAATGACCGTTACAGTAATGGTTCCTGCGAAAGTGTTATTTGCAGCACTAGAGCCTGCCCCCTCGCTTTTAATTTCGCCCGTACCACTTAAGTTTCCAATTCCTTTAATGCTCGTATAAGGTCCAAATGGCATCCCTGTAGAACCTGGAGTAAATTCGCTATTGACATTACCCTTTCTTTGGGCAGCCATGGTTGTATTTTTTGCTGCGCTAGTGGTCTCATTTAATATAACAGTCAGAGTATCACCAACGTTTCGAGCTCGTCGATCTTCAAATAGTGGACGATGACTTATCATCGACAGGCTACCTCCGCTATTTATAGGATATAAACTTCCCATATTGGCGGATGTCTCCAAAATAGGTTTTGGTCGAGCTGTTGTGGGAGTTTGTAATAATGATTTACGATCAGCGCTAGCGCATCCACCTAGTAAACTAGCACATACGCAAGCTGTTATTGAATAGGAGACTGTTTTCTTATTGGAAGTCATATTATTGACCTAAATTACTAACGCGTTGCAATATTTGATCAGTTGCTGTTACTGCTCTTGTGTTGATTTCATAAGCTCGTTGTGCAGCAATTAGATTAACTAACTCTTCAGCAACATTTACATTTGATTGCTCAACATAGTATTGCTGAATCGTTCCCATCCCATTTGTACCTGCTATTTGATTTTGTGCCGTGCCAGAAGCTGGCGACGGAATAAAATTGTTACCCCCAATTGCAACCAAACCTGCTGGATTTGCAAAATTTGCCATTGTGAACTGTCCAGCTTGTGTCAAAGCTGTCGAATTTTGTGTTGAATACTGTACTAATCCAGCGGTACTAATTGTTATTCCGGTTGCTGTACTTGGTATAACACCCGCTCCAGCCACTGCATTTCCTGCTTGAGTAACTATTTGTCCAGTAGAGCTTAAGCTAAACTGTCCTTGCCTTGTGTAAGCTAGCGTTCCATCAGCTAATTGAATTTGAAAAAATCCATTGCCGTTGATGCCTACATCAAGCTGATTACCTGTTTGCAGCATTGATCCTTGTATCATAATTCTTTCGGTCGATGTCACCGCAGATCCTGCACCAATTTGTAATCCGGTTGGTAATAAGTTTTGTGCATTACTTGATGATCCTGCAGCTCTAAGTGTCGTGTACAACAAATCTTGAAACATAGGCTGAATGCGCTTAAATGCAGTAGTAGATGAATTTGCAAGATTGTTAGTAATCACATCTAAATTCATTTGCTGGGCATCCATCCCAGTTTTTGATATCCATAATGAACGTAGCATATTTTCTCTTTTCTTTAATTAACCACGTGACAATGAAAGCAAACTAGTTGCTGAACGGGCATTTTGATCTGCGGTTTGCAATGCCCTAAAATTCAAATCAAATAATCGACTTTGGTCAATCATTTGCACCATTGCAAGTGTTGGATTTACGTTACTCAATTCAAATGCGCCTTGTGCAACTCGAACCGTTGCATCAGGAGGCGCCTGTTCACCAGTCAGATCAAAAAATCCATCCTCCATTCGTTGCAGGCTATTGGGATTTGGATTAACTAGTTTTAATTTACCCGCTTGATTCAAAAACTGCGTACCGGGTAATTGAGTAAACACTGCCCCATCTTCAGCTATTTGTACTGTAGCGTTTGGTGGGATCGTAATTAATCCTCCGGTACCCACCACCGGAATATCTTTACCAATCTTTAGTGTGCCATTTTCATCCACCATAAACTTACCAGCTCGTGTATAGGTTTCTTGTCCATCGGGTCTGCGTACTGCAAAAAAACCATCTCCTTTAATCACAACATCTAGCGGATTTCCGGTTGTTTGAATTGAACCTGTTGCAAAGTTACTGCCTGGCACTGTATCAATTGCAAATACCCGAGAATCAGCGCCATTTCCTTTGAATGGCTCACCATCCCCTCGTAATGGCACTGCTCTAAAGGCGCTAATAACTTCTTTAAATCCTGGTGTCAAAGCATTAGCCAAGTTATTACTCGTAACTGCTAATTGCTCGGTTGATGCCTTGGCACCTGTCATAGCGACATAAGCATATCGATTGATCATAACTTTTTAATCATTCTAATATTTATGCACCGATACGAAGCGTATCATCAACTAAAGTAGCAACTTGTATCTTAGTTGCTTGTGATGCTGCAGAGTAGGCGCGCTGTAAAACCATTAACCGTACTAACTGTTGTGTTAAATCTACGTTTGATTCTTCAAGAGCTTGTGAGCGAATAGCACCTAACTGTGAGCTATTTGGTTTATCCTTAAGTGGCTCACCTGAATCTGAAGAAGCTTGAAAGCCATTTCCACCAACTGGTATTAATCCTTCAAAGTTATTAAAGGTTGCTAATATTAATTGACCCTTTACGATTGATTTACCATTGTCATAAGTTGCTAGTAACTTTCCATCACGATCAAATGAATAGGATGTTAATTGTGAAGTTTGTGACCCATCTTGAGTATTTTTATATGTTTGAGCGGCTGATGAATATGCGGTTGTGTTTAAACTATCTAAGGTAAATTGAACTGTTCCGCCATTAGCCGTTTTTCCCCATGTAGTGCCAGCACCTCCAGAAGCATCGATATTAACTCTTGTAATAAATTGTGGTTTGCCAAATTGGTCACGTGACAGTGAATCAATATTTTTGCCACCCACAAACGCCATTGTCCCCAATGAAGTTTGTTCTGCTGTGCTAATTCCACTTAATAATATATTAGTAGTTCCGCTACTAGCAGCGCTACTTCCTACAGGCACCCCATCCAATGTTGCATATATTTGAAATCGATCAGCTTCAACAGCGTATGTTGGAGCTAATCCACCAATAGAAGTTTGTTTTAAGGCAAGAGTTGTTCCATCTGTAAGATTTAAAGAGTATGTAGCACCTAGAAATCCTCTTCCAGTCTTAGTAGTACTAGCAGTAATATCCGGCACTACTGTATTGGTATTTGTACTTGTAAAGTTAACTACAGCACCAGCGGCTGTTCCTGATGTATACCCTGTTAATGCTCCTGTGAAGTAACCATTTGTAGCAAAATTGCCCGTTCCATTTGCACCAATACTTGCAAACGCTGTAGCTAAGTCAGCTGCTGCTACTGCCCCAGTAGCGGTAAATGTAAGACCAGCAACCGTTACTTGATCGCCTGCAGCTAATAGAGGAAATGTGATCGCAGCAACTTCAGTTGCTGCGTTAGAACCTTGTGTTGTGACATTGACGGATATGTTAGCTCCTGCAACAAGTGTTGCGGCTGAAACGTTATTTAACGTAACACCAGTTCCAACTCCACCGATATTCGTGTTGGCAAGTGTTAGCGTATTAGTATCGGCATAACCGGATCCTGGATTTGTTATTTTTATAGAACTAACAGCGCCACTTTCGTTTACGGTTACTGTTGCCAATGCTCCCGCACCAGCTTGACCTGTTCCTAATGCAACATTTTTATAAACCCCAGGCCTATATCCTGATCCTCCGGCACTAACAGTTACCGACTTAAGTCCTGTTCGAGCCTCTGACCCTCCTCCAGTATATGTAAGAACAGCATTATTGATTGTTTGTAATGGTCCGCTTACTGTAGCAGGGGTTGATGTTGTAGCAATCGTATTAAATTGTTCACCCGCTAGAGTCGTGCCTAATGCTTGTTTAGGTTGAAAGGTAAATGTATTTGAGGCAACTTGATGACTTAATTCTAAATCTGCTGAATTAACTTTTTTATAATAAACAGAAAGGGTATGAGGACTTCCTTTACTATCGTATACAGTTTGGGAAGTTGTTTGACTGTATGTTGTTACATTATTTTTATCAAATACTCCTCCAGTAATTGACGCAACTCGAGCGTCTAAATTCAATTCTATTTCGGATTTAACAGTCGCCTGCTGACCAAGCGGAGCATTATCCATTTTTAAAACAGATTCAGATGTCTCAATGATCTTACCGTTTCCATCAGCAGCATATCCAACTAAAAATAATCCATTTTCATTAACGATTCGATTCTGACTATCAACAGCAAACTGGCCATTACGAGTGTATTGAAATTTTTGTGGATTTTCTGTTGGCACGGTCCCATCAACTTGCTTTGCCAGCATAAACATTCCTTGGCCTGCAATTGCTAAGTCTAGTGGGTTTTGTGTTCCAGTAATTGTTCCAAACGTATTCGATCTCCGTATGATCAAGCGTGATACACCCATTCCAGTACGATCTCTACTTTGAGGATTTTGTGCTCTAAAAAATTGATCAGCGAATACATATTCTGCACCTTTATAACCAATTGTTTGTGCATTCGCTATATTGTTGCTAGTAACGTCAATAGCCTCTGAAAATGCATTTAGTGCTGATACGCCAATTCCGTACTGTGCCATGTTGCTACCCTTCTTTCTTCAATAATTTTTAGTTAACCCACTGTGTAACTTCTGAAGCCTTAATGCTGCGACCATCAGCCAACTTCAAGATGGACTCGTTTTTAATCGAATCTTTAATAATCGATACAACCGGCGATCCTATGTAGGCAATAGGGCTCTCCACAGATCCTGCATTATTTTTTCCACTAATCTCAACATAGTAGGTACCATTTGGCATTGCTGCTCCACTAGCATCCACCCCATCAAACACAAAATTAGTCATTCCACTATTAAGATTTCCTAAATCTGCAGAACCCATGATATTTCCACTCGTATCTTTAATCGTAGCCACCACACCTTGTAACGGATTTGCGAGGTTGGCACCAAGTACAACCTCTCCGCCGGTATAGTTAATGGACTTACCTGCCACCATGGGGGTTTTTCCAATGATGCTGGCTTGATTCATAAAATTTGCACTCTGCATCTGCGCAAGCATTGCTTGCATGGAGGTGTTCATTGTTCCCATACTGCTCACCATATTTAATTGGGACATCTGTGCAGTCATGGTCGATGCATCCATTGGACTCATGGGGTCTTGATTCTTTATTTGCGCAATTAGAAGCTTTAAGAAATTCTGCGTCTGATCAGCCGCACTCATTCCAGTATTGGGGTTCGTATCCTTTGGCTTACTTGCCGCCGCTGGATCGTAGGTCCTAATTTCGCTCATTCCTGTAGTTGCCATATTGTCCCTGATTTACCTTATCTTCCCAAATCCAATGTCTTTAGCATCAACTGCCGAGAGACATTCATTGCCTCAATATTCATTTGATAGGAACGCTGTGCCGAGATCATATTGACCATCTCTTCAACTGGGTTCACATTTGGCATATCCACGTATCCCGCTGGATCTGCTTTAGGATGCCCTGGTCGATACTCCCGACGAAATGGCTCCCTGCTTTCACGGATTTCGGTGACAGCAACTCCAGAACCAACTGAATTATTCTGGTTTGGAATTGTGCTAAATACCACTTGCCTTGCCCGATAAGCGCGGCCATCTGGGCCTGAAACACTCTCAACGTTTGCGATATTGGATGAAATGACATTCAAGCGCATGGCTTGAGCAGTCAGCCCAGTTGCGCCAATATCATAGGATGATAATAGGCTCATGAGCTTTGTCCCGTAATAGCTGACAATCGACTCTTAATGGTGCCGCCCAAAAAAGTAAGTGCAGCTTCGGTAAATACTGAATTTTTAGTAAATTGGCTCAACTCAATATCACTATCGACCGTATTACCATCCATCGATGGTTGGTTAGGTACTCGATAGAGTAAACCTGGATCTTCCACAATGGGCTTGATTGCAATATGCGCCAGATGCGTAGTAGTAAGGGGAATTGAGCCGGGAAAGCGATTTTTACCTGAGAGCTCATTCTCAAGGGTTTTTGCAAAGTCAATATCACGCGCTTTGAACCCCGGGGTATCGGAATTCGCCAAGTTATTGCTCAGGATTTCTTGACGACGCGTACGCAGCTTTAGCGCAGCTTCGTTAAAAACCAACGAGTCATATTTTGGTACAGCGTTCATCATTACTTTCCTTAAAAACCACTATGAGCAATAGGCTCAAAGTCTATTTTTAGATAGTAATAAGCAAAAGCTATGCCAACATCAATAAGTAATTGTTTTATATGGTTATTTAATTAATCAAAGGGGTCGAAATAGACCTGCTAAGACAGATTTGCTTGCCATCTGAATTGAATGCTAGTAAAAGGCGGTAATTTTTGCCGGTTTAGATCCAGTTTGACTTTTTAACGCGACTCTTTAATAATCCGATCGCCCTTGATTTGAAGGGGTCTAGCATTATTGGAGTAAATCTGGCCAAAGCTATGAACCTGCTCAGCGGAGACCAATACGGGGTTTTTCATTACTATCCAGGTGACCCCCTCGGTACAGGGTGGTTCGGAAAGAGAACCCATAAAAGTAAAAAAAGTACGGTCCTCAGGCAGGAGCTGATTGGGGTTGATGGCCACATCTCGCGGCGAAGCAACCTGATTTTTGACCAAGGGGACATTGTTTAAGATGATCTGAAACAAGGGGTTTTCTTTAGGCGCGCTATCCCACCATGATTTTTTGGCCGCTTCTAATAATTTGGGCGATGAGCTTAACATCACCGCAACAATCACTTTGCTGCCATCAAAATGCTGATGTACTAAATGCACGGACATCTCGGCACGCTCACCATTAAATGCCTGTTCACTTGGCTTGTGGAAATCAAAACCAACTAAGCGGTACTGTTTTTCATTCACAAATATGTTATTGCCCTCTGCACCAATCACCTCAACGGTCCTGCCGTTATCCATTAAAGATAGGAAGAATGGTCGATATTCAAATATAACGGGGTTTAAATTACCCTTTACCGTGTTATCAAAGTTGATATTAATCGGGGATTGCATTTTCCCTTTGCCGCACAACTGATTTTCTTTTTTAAGATTTACCCAATTTTCAGGGCCGGCAGGTCCATCGGCATAGGTCCAAGGGATCTCAGGAATAATCATCGGTGTCGCAATAAGCTCTTCTTTGACCGTAATCACAATTGGCTCTGCTTTAGGGGGATCTTTTGGCTTTGCCTCTACCTTTTTTTCTACTTTCACTTCCGGCTTGGCCTCAGGCTTAACATCTGCCTTGGGCGCTGGAAATGGCGGTGGAAGATCGCTACTTCGTAAGACAATATCACCTGAACCTTTATTAATTTTCTTAATCAAGACTTCAGACATATCCTGATCAGGATTATTGCTTGGCTTTGTTGCCGCAGAAGCGGCGGGGCTTACTGTCATAGCTGTTGGTGCGGCTGCTCTAACAGGGGGTTCCTTTGATTTGTTTTCGGCAGCAATAGTTGGTATCGAGGCTGCCATTAGGCTGACAGAGAGGAAAAGTTGAGCTTTTGAAATATGGTTCATATGCTTTATACGGATTTAATTTGTAGATCGTTAAGTAAGTTAGTAAAGGCTCTAGTTAGAAGTCTTTTTAACAGGTACTTTAGCTGGGCTTAATGGCTTTATTGCCGTTGCTGGAGCCAAACTGGGTAAAGGGTCAATTTGGGGGATTTTACTAGTCGCAAACATCCACTCGCATTTCATAAGACCTGCGGTGCTCTCCTGATTTTGAAGCGTAGCTGGTAGTTGAACAGTCTGCTCAGATTCGGCTCTAACAGCCAATCTTGGATCAATCCTATTTACCAAATCCATAAATTGTTCTTTTACTAAATCTAATAAACGCTCAAAAAAACTAGTGCCTAATTTCTGTGGCTTTCCCTGATCGACATAGAAATTAGCTCTACAAACCTGTAAACGACGCTCAATCTCACTAGCAGGCAAGTAAAATCCATCAATTAGTAAATTACTGATCCTTTCATTACAACGTACCCAATTAGTTAGTTCATTTTTTGTACCAACTGTTACGCCCATATTCGATTGCTTACTAGTTAATTTCTCAACCTCGCACCGCAGGCGTTGTCCCTGAAGAACTAAACGGGCACAGACCAAAGCGCCCTCTTCTTGACCCCCTTGCTTAATTTTCATACCTTCGGGTATAGGATATTTTTGGTCACAATCAACGGGTGCTAAACTAACCTCAGCAATCACAGGCTTTGGTGGGGTTTCGTCTTCCTGATCAGGGATGATAGTCTCAATTCGGATAATGGCCTTAGATTCGTTTAGATCTGAGTTCTGAGTCTGCGCTTGTATGCAAACAGTCATGCTGGTTGAGAGCAGGATAAAGCCCAGTTTGGAATAAAAAACCTGTCGTATTGCCTCTCTATGGCCCATTTTTAACTCCCAATCCCTGCCGAATTAAGCCTAGAGGCTCCTCTAGGGAACGCTTCAATACATCTGGTAAGTCTGGAAGAATAATAACCAATACTAAGAACGCTAGGGGAATACTAATTGCAAATCCCACCGAGAAGAGATTCATTTGAGGGCTTGTTCTGCCCAAAAAGGCTTGGGTCATATTAAACATGATGTAAACCAAGAGGATCGGCATCGCAAGGACTAAGCCCAAGCGGAAAGAGCTAGTCAAGATATCTATAAAAGCCTGAATACCCCACTGTGAAGGCCATACACCAAATGGTAAAGTTTTAAAACTAGACAGAACTAGATCAATCACTAATAAATGGATATTGAGTGCAAAACACAATGCAATCATGACCAAGCTTAAAAACTGCCCTACTAAACCAGAATTAAGCATAGGATCGTTAAAGAAGGTGGAGGCAAAGCTAAATCCAGCCTGAAAAGATAAGACCTCGGCAGCCACATCAACCGCCATTAAACCCAGGCGAATCATAAAGCCAATGAACGCACCGATTGCTAGCTCAATAATCACAAAGAAGAAATTAATATTTCCTCCAGGTGTCGGAAAGTTATCGGTTCCCACCATGGGGAATACATAAAAGGCCAAGAGCAAAGTAAGCAAAACCCGAAACTGCATTGGCAATGCCCGAAATGCAAACATCGGAGCGGTCAGAAACACACCGAAGATTCGCACAGCTGCAAACATGAGAACCAACATGTACTGCTCAATCTGAAATCCGGTAATTGTGATCATGATCGAGATATTTTCTAGCTAATAAGGCTAGGAATACGGCCTAATAACTCTTGGATGTAATCCACAAACAATGCGAGCGTTACAGGCCCTGCCAAAAGAATGACCAAGCCGAAGATTACCAACTTAGGAACAAAGGCTACGGTCGACTCATTAATGGAAGTTGCCGCTTGCAAGATACCCAAAACTAAACCAACGATCAAGAGAGCCAGTAAGGTGGGGCCTGCCAATAAGGCAGCCATCCGCAGAGCCTGGTACACCAAATCGATAATGAGTCCGCTTTCCATACGCTAATTGAAATAACTTTGGACAAGCGATAAAGAAAGCAAGGTCCAGCCATCGGCTAGAGCAAACACAATGAGCTTTAAGGGCAGGGAGAACATCATCGGCGAA
>Ga0214921_10007877_pt1 | contig 14040 bp, 8 predicted proteins | sample LL1505_MetaG_FD_177992 | JGI IMG/M metagenome (GOLD analysis project Ga0214921, IMG submission 177992) | Freshwater microbial communities from Lake Lanier, Atlanta, Georgia, United States - LL-1505 | ecosystem: Environmental > Aquatic > Freshwater > Lake | place: USA: Georgia | collected 2015-05-28 | reverse complement strand
TCTTTGATATACATCCCAGCATTTTCTCCACCACCTCCTAAATAAATTCCTTTATTTGCTAAATCAAATTTGGCGATAATATTTGTTTTTGTTTTATCATAAATATAGATATTATTTGTGGTATTATTACTATTTAAAGTAGATGATGTAGGGAATATATTAAGACCTTGATTATCTATACTCATATCCATACAATTGGAATTTTTATCACATAATCTAAAATTATTAGTATTATCTGTTTGAACGGTCATACCAGAAATAGCATTCACACTTCTTAATAAGTCTAATGAAAGATTTGGAGAAACGCCAAATTGATAATTAAAAATAGCATCATTAATAGTAGTTCCATTTGATTTATATTGAAAGAATTGTTTTAAATTTGTATCAAATTTATTAAGATTTATTTGATTATTTAATAAATTTGAATTAGTTGTATTTAAATTAATATTAGTATTATTAATATTTGAATTAGCTGAATTAATGTTTCTATTTAAAGTATCGTAATTATCATTCGTTCTTAAATCAAGTCTATTAACTTTTGAATTAATATCATTTATATAATTACAAGTATTAGTAATTTTATTATTATTTTCATTGACACTTGTGCGAATATTAGTATCTATTTTAGTCATAGTAGAATTTATATAATTCTTGGTTCTATCAAAATTATCATCCACATCTTCCTTATAATTATTATAAGAATTATAAAAATATGCTATTAAGATATATGCTAAAAATAGAACAAGAACTAAAACAATTATAATAATATTATAATATAAATCATTCATCTTTATCTATCAATTAATTATATTTTTATTACTTTTATTTCATCAACAAAATTATCATTATTAATTTCTCCACCACCTTTATTATCACTATCACTACCACTATCACTATCACTTATCTCACTATCACTTATCTCACTATCATCTAAACTATCATTTATACTATCATCTATATCATCATCACTATTACTTATCTCATCTAAACTATCATCTAAATCATTATTACTATTATCATCACCACTATCATCAATTTCATCATCATCTCCAAATCCACCTTTAATCTTCTTGAATTCTTCTTCGGTCATTTCAAGGATTTTTATTAAATCTTCTTTTTTCATCGTATTTTTAATTTTAAAATTTGGATATTTATTTTTAACTTCTTGTTTTAATTGGATAAGAGTTTTTGTGATAACATTCTTTTTTCCATTATATAATTCTAATAATTCATCTTTCTTCATCTTTTCTAATCCCTTATTATCAGGAAATTTAATTTTAACAGCATCTAATATTTCTTTCTTCGTTGATTTCTCATTTATCTCCTTCTTATTTTCAATTATTTCTACATTCTTTGATGCTCCTTCTAATATTGCTATTAATTCTGGACGTTTCTTTAATGTTAATCCCTTCATATTTGGAAATTTAACTTTTATTTTTGCTATAAGTTCTTTTATCGAAAGATTTGCGAATTTATCCTTAAATTTAATTTCTACCGGTTCATCATTATCCATATCTTCGTCAATTATAATATCATCATCACTAAATCTTCCTTCTTCTACTTGAAGATCGGCATAATCACAATTAAAACGCATTTGAATACCCATCGCCTCAAATTCTTGGGTTAATAATTTAAAACAATAAGGAGTTTCTATGATATTCACATCATTACATCCACAATTTTTACAGAAACTATCTTTAATCTTATTACTATAAATAGGAGCAGTTCCGCATTTATTACAAACAATCCATCTATAACTATCAGACCTTTCCATCAAACTTTCTTTAATAAATTTAGAAATTCCATGGGAAATTAAACTATCCCTTTCCATTTCACCTATACGTAATCCACCGGCTTTTCTTCTACCTCCCGTTGGTTGTCTCGTTAATTGAACTTTTGGTCCCGTTCCACGAGCATTTATTTTTTCAGCAACCATATGTTTAAGACGGAAATAATATGTGGGACCGATAAATATAGACGAATTTATTTGTTTTCCATTATATCCATTATATAAAATCTCATTTCCATATTTCTCATATTTAACCTTCTCTAAATTATCATAAATTTTTTCATAATCTAAATTTATAAATACTGAACCATCTCCCATAAATCCTTCTAAACAACATAATTTTGAATAGACACATTCTACCAAATGTCCTATCGTCATTCGAGAAGGAATTGCGTGAGGATTAACTATCAAATCCGGTCTTATTCCGTCTTTTGTGAAAGGCATCTGTTCCTCATCTAATATCATTCCTATAACGCCTTTTTGTCCATGGCGCGATGAATGTTTATCACCAAATTCAGGTATTTTAATTTTCATAAATCTTATCTTACAAACACGAATATCATCATCTAATGTTTTAGAGCCAATGAATACCTTATCTATTTTCCCATAATAACTTTCATCAGTAGTTAATGAAACATCGCTATAAGTTGTCTCCTTCACTTGTTCCACGAATAAACCTCGTTTAACCTCTTTAAGAACATCTTTGATTAATATCATTCCTAATACAACCGCGGTCTGACCTTTTGGAATATAGGAACCTTCTTTCACAACTCCATTCTCATCAAGAAGCGTATAATTAGCATGTTTAATTCCATTAATCTTATAACCTTCTTCACGCATTTTAATGGGATTAGCAAAAATCACCCGTTCATATTGTGAAACCTTCTTTTCACTCGCAGAAAGAGATTTATAATAAGATAAATGAAATAATCCACGTTGAATAGATTTCCTATTAATTATTAAACTATCTTCTTGATTAAATCCGGTATAAGTCATAATAGCGACTATTAAATTAGCACCATTGGGCATAGCATCACTACCAGTATATTGAGCATGACGAGTATTAATAATGGCTTTTTGAGGATAATGTTGAATAAATCCAAATGTATCAAATCTTTTATTAAAATTAGTAGCATATATTCCAATCGCCTGCTTAGTTTGCGCGGCATGAAATACATTTCTAGCAGATTGATTATGATTACACATAGGAATATTAGCAGAAACGACACTTAGCATGGTAGAAGGATGTATTTCGAGATGTGTATGATAATTATTGATATCTGCTTTACTCATAGCAATATAAGAGGTATCTGTTTCTTGTGGATCAATATATTCAATAATAGCACCATCTTCTTCTAGAATATTGAGGATTTCTTCATCGGTTTTTTTTGCGAATATTTCTAAACTTTTAGGATTAGTATATTCATTCTTATAATAAATTTCCTCACTTCTTTCTTTCTTCCCATATTTATTATGTTTCCCTATAATCATATCAAACCAACTTTTATATTCCTTCGTTAAACCTGAATTACCTTTATTAAGAATTATAAGAGGTCTAACGCCTCTTCCAGCATCTACAAAAATCTTTATCTCATTATCAAATGTATTCCATGAAATAGATGTTAAGATATTTATTAAGGCATTTCTTTTATATGCCTTCAAAGTTCTCATAATTTTAATAGGGTCATTAGTAATCCCAAACCAATTATTATTAATAAGAACTTTTGTAATATTTCTATCATATTTAAGATTATAATTTTCAATAGGTATTATTCCAATATCTAATAAACATTCTCTTATAAATTGTGGATTAGTTCCCGCCGTTACTTTCGCCAATAATGCGAGATTTTTCAAATATCCAATAGAAGCTCCATCAGGACTTTCAAATGGACACATAATTCCATATTGATGTGAATGAAGTTTATGAGGAGACGTTATTTTCAAACTTCTATCAATAGGCATATTAACTCTTCTTAAATGCGATAAATAGCCGATATAACTGATACGAGATAAATCTTGAACTCTACCTAATTCAGGGTCATCATCTGTTTCAAGTCCCCAACGACCTTTAAGAGATTTGGCGAAGGTATTAGCGATAAGAACGACAGGGATAAGACGATAAATATTATCTTTATTAATGAAATTTGAGAAATTATTGGTATTCTTCCAAGCACCGAAATAATAGAAATTATCCATAGTATCTCGAATGGTCTTTCTTAATCTCATATAAGCCTCTTGGAATAATTCAGCTAATAAGAAACCACTAATATTAATCCTCTTATAGAAATAATTATCTCTATCACTTTCCTTTCTAATTTTATAAATGACGTTGAAAAATTGTTTTGTCAAATATCCCAGATATTTCCCTTTATTTTCAAAAAGATTAATATTGGGAAATATGTCGGCTGCGAAAATATATCTAATATGGTCTATTGTTTGATATTTAGTTCTAAATTTCAAATAATTAAGGGCATCTTCTTGTGTATATATATAATATTTAATACCATCTTTTTCATAATAATTATTATAAATAGATGGTCTTATGAAATTTTGAAAAAACATTTCTTCTAATGGAGTATTATTAATTCCAAAAATAGTTTCATATATATCCTTATCACTTTCTATTCCTAATGCTCTAAATAAGACGAATAATGGGATTTTTCCTTCAATAGATGGAAGATTTATATAAATACTTCCACGATTATTACTATATTTTTCCGTAACTTCTTCATCAGTTTTAACTAAATAAAATTCAATTGTTTTTGGAACGAGAATAGTTTCACCAATTTCTCCCGAACATTTAATTTTACCCTTATAAGAGAAATTATCATCATCTTTTAATTTTCCAATGATTAAACAATTATTAGTTTCACTCTCTTGTGCTATAATTATCTTCTCCTTTCCATCTATGATAAAATAACCACCACCATCATAAATACATTCCCCCAATCTTTGAAGAACTTTATTACCATTTCCATTTAAAACACAGATGTCTGAATGAAGCATAATAGGAATACTTCCAATTGCTACTTTCTCAATAACTTGTCTAAAAATTTCATTATCTTCATTTGTAATTTCTATGAGAACATTTGCGTATAAGTGGGTTTCATAAGTAATTGATTTAAGTCGCGCATCATTTGGTGTTATAATCTTTTGAACACCATCTTCATAAGTTATAGGATGGTCGATAAATATTTCATCACTATTTTTACCACCAATATAAACATCAGTTTTCATTTTAATTTTTTTATTAGTTTCATTAAATTTAATCATAGTAATGGGATTATATGATTTAATAGTTTGTGGAATATATGTTTTAATTAATTCACGGAAGCTATCTAAATGATGATTAGTGAAAGGATATTTATGATCTTTAAAATATAAATCTAATATTTCCCAATCGTTCATTTAAATTATGAATGGAAAAAAAATAAATAATATTATCTAACACAACTACTATTTGTATTTTGACAAAATGTATAATTTTCATTTACATTTGTTTGTTTATTTCTTAATGATTTTTCAAATAAATCTATATTATCCATGGTTAATCCACCACTACCTAATCTCCTTCCTGTTATACTATTCAAATTAAAATTTTTAGTATATATAATTTCATCATCTATATAATTTTTAAATGCTAAACTCGTAGCATCATAATAACCATTTCCATATATTCTTATAAATCCTTCATCATTCAATATTAAACTATACGGAGGATTACAATATTCACATTTTTCTACTAATTTAATTAATAATTTATTTTCTTTCTGTGTATTTCCTTGACTATTTTCATATGATATATATAATCCATCTTCTTTAACATACATACCCAAAGGATTTACTACAAGATTTCTATTAAAAAAATAAATAATTTGTTTAGTTTCAAGATTATATATAGGAATTAAGCCATTTCTAAATAAAATCATAGCATATTTCCTATTTAAGGAATATATAACATCATTAACTTGTCGTTCATCGTCAAAATTTAGAACATTTTCATTAGTTGGAAAATTAGTTTCAAAAGGCATATATGCGATTTTATCAACTAACGCGGTTATATTGAAAAAATATAATGACATTACATATTCAGGAATTCCATTCATTTTTTTAAGATATGCTAATTCTTTTATAATATTCTCACTATAATCCCTTGAATAATGATTTAATTTAATCTTCTTCTTTTCTTTTTCTGTCATTTGTTTTTCTTTTTCATCTTCATTAAGGTCATTTGAATAAAAATTCTTCAAAAAATTATTAATAATTGATACTATGAGATTAACAGGAGACAAATCATTAATTTTCTTACTTGTTTCTTCATTCAAATCAACATTATTATCTAATAAATTACTTATAAATTGATGATTTATTAAATTTTCCGTAATTTCACTCATTATATTTTCTTTCACAAATTCATTAATATCCTTATTACCTTCAACAAAACGAACATTACATAAATAACCATTCGTTTTAGATATACATTTATTAGGCATAAAAGGAGATTTATCTCTCGCATTTTTAGTATTAGTATCCTCGTCGTCTGTGAAAGATGGTAGAAGCGAATTAAAATCATCTCCTACATCACTTACACAACCACCATCGAAACATAAATTATTTAAATCATCATATAGAGAAAATTTTCTTTGGTCATTCGTTTTAATAATTTTAATAATAAGGTCTATCATCTTTTTATTCATTTTCGCTTTTTCCATTGCTTTTCTAAATTTATCATCATTAAACGTAGAAGTTCTCGTAATATTCAAATAAAAATCGCTATTAATAATCGTATCAAAGAAAATAAATTTGTCTGTTAAATCACTTAAATTAGATATGAATTTATATTCATTTGTTAAGAAAGGTATATGAATATATATCCTTACATTTCCAATAAATTCATATGAATTTATCATACTTTTATTATATTTTTCTATATCAGCATCTGTTGATGAACCAGAATTAAAAAACCCCTTTTTTATATAATCAAGAATAACCATTTGTCCGCCTGTTTTATTAACAATAGCATTACCATATTTAATAGCAGTTGGCGAATATTGTTTTAAATTAATAATTGGAAACATATCATTATTATCAAAAAGACTTGAACTTTTTTCCAATTCTCTTCCAATCATAATAAAAATAGGATAAGGGATTTTAACACTTGGATTATAAATATTAACCAATTTTTCATGAATTATATTCAATTCATTAATTATAGCATTATCTATATCATCTACAGAATTAGCACTAATTATTTTTTTAATAAATAAGGTATATTTAGGTTCAAGAATTAGATTTTTATTAAATTGATCATCTGTTAAAAAAATACATTTTTTGAAAGTTAGTGATTTAAATTCATATGGTTTATTACGCCTTTGCCCTTTATTTTTTGGACAACTTTTCCTTTCTCCTTCCATTAATATAATTTTATATAAAAAATATGAAATATTATGGTTAAAATAATAATAATCATTGCTAATAATTGATAAAAAACATAATTAAATTCCGCAATTGATTTAAAAATTTTATCATCATTATTAGAATTATTTAAATTTAATGCTAATTCATTAATAAATTTCGAATAAATATTCTTATAATTATCTTTATATTTTTCAAAATTTTCTAAATTTATTAAATAAGTTGTATCATTAATATTTTCTTTATAATCAGTATTATTAACCGGAAATATATTAAATAAATTTCCATTCTTTTCTTTATTAATTACTAAAAATTTATTTAATATTTGATATCTCTTATCATAAATATCTATATATCTCAATAAATCATTCTCTTTTTTAATTAAATTAATACGGTCTTCTATATCCTCTGTTAATACATCTTCTATATATCCTATATTTCTCTTGATATTATTATAAACATTCATAAATGATAAGGAATATTCTTTAATATTAGACATTGATATATGATTACTACTAACATATATTTTAAATTGAGCTTCTGCTATTGGTGTTATATATATATTATTTGTTAAAGATAATTGATTATTCATATAATTTATTATTGGTATTAATGATTGAAATTTATAATCAATTATTGGTGTTGTAGGAAGTAAGGTTATAATTGGTTTTGTTTCAGGTGATATTCCTTCGCCTTTGGATAAATTATAAATCTCTCCATTTAAAGTTCCATCACTTGATGATCTAATATTTGCCGTTGCGTTAATATTACCTATAATAGTTATTAAATATACTTTATTTGATTGATATCCACGACCTCCATAAGTCATCTCAATTTTATCAACAACCGAAGAAGCTTCGGGATTATTTTTAATACTATCAATATCATTTATATTATCATAATTAATATTAAAAATCTTGTTAAGGGTAGTATAATAATTACAATAATTTTTAAAATATTTATTTTTAATAATTTCATCTAATTTAATTAAAATAATTTCAATATAATATGCGAACATTAAAAGAATTATTATAAAAAATATTATAAATATGTTGAGATATTCATAACCAATTATGAAAATTAAAATAAAGAATGTTATAATTATATAAGTAAAATTTTTAAAAACGTTGAATAATTCTATTGTATTTTTAAAATTGAAATCATCTTTAATTAGATATTTGTATAAATTATATCGAAGTTTAAATAATTCCATTTCTATTTTAATTAAAGACAACTATTTTCCATAGTTTTATAAAAATCAAAATGCCACTTAATAATTGTTAAATAATATATACATATCAAAATCAAAATACCTAATAATAAATATAAATATAATATCATATCTATTTATAAATTAATTTTATTATTTTATCATAAACATATGTATTTAGATAATTAGTAGCTTTTCTGATATGTGGATGATATGCGTCCTCTTCTGCTATTCTTATCATAAATACTACCCAATAAACAATAGCAAAATTAAATAAGAATATTAAAATTATATATATGATTGTTATAAAAAATGGGAGGGTTGTTTTATTATGAGTAATAATTTTCTTATTAATATCCTTAATAATATTTGAAACTTCCGTATTTATTTGATTATAAAATTCAATCGAATCATCTTCTAAATTATTGATGAAATCTAAATTTTCATGAGAATTTGATATAATTTTTACTTCATCGTTTTTAAGCATAGAAATAAAGGTTATAGTATTTCCACTATCATACTCGGGTTTATTATTTTCATCATTTGAACAATATTTAACAAAATTCGCTTGAAAATCTTCATCGAAATATACATATTGACGTAAATATTCATATAAATTATAAATTATTAATTTTTGTTTTAAACAATTTTCATTATCTTTATTCTTAATTTGTTGTAAAAAATAAGAATTTAATTGATCAATTTTAGAAGCATCATATAATAAATCGAAAAAATCACTAAATGTTATATTTTTATTATCCTGAGTTTTAACAAGTATCTTTTCACTAATCATCCTATCTATATTTTTCTCTTCGTCATCTATTGATTTATATGGAATATATACATATGGTTTAAAGAAGAATTTAAATAAAAGTAGGTGTATAAAACTATAAACGAGTAGAAGCGCTATCATAAATAGATATGTATTATTACTATCAATATCATTAATCTTTCCAATGAATTCATATGATAATTGTTGAGAAATAAAAACACAAGCGTAATAAGCAATTAGATAAATTATTAGGAGATATAATGTGTATGCTCCAAGATTAAATATGGTCAAATTTTGTTTTTGTTCCGTTAAGATATAATAACGGTCATTTTTATAATTCGTTTTATTACATTTAATAATCGATTTATTAATATAATCTAATGATAAATTATTCGTAGAATTTGGAGAATTTACGAATAATTTAATAGTATTATATATCATATCATATATTAGAATTACTATTCCTAAGAAGGATATAAATAAAACGATGAATGCGAAAAATACACCGGCAAATGTGAAGAATTTTAGAGCACTTTTGAATATTAAGGCGATTTCTACGAAATTAAGAACTGCTTTTTCTTTAATTATATCATCTTCTATTTTACCAGTAGTAGCTACATAATTAATTCTGTCTGTAATACTTTTATCACCTATTTTAATATTATCCAATTTTTCTTTAATTTTATCATATTTATCTTTTAAAAATTGATTTTTATTAACAACATTTTTTAATTCATTAAATTTCTTTGTTTCTATCATATGATTTGCGTCATATTCCTTATTTTTTATTGCTTCTTTTATTCTATTTCTTTCTTCTATAATTAAAATTGCATTTTTTAATTCATTATAATCTTCTGTTTTATCTAATCCAAATTTTTTATCTAATAAAATTTTATATTTATCTAATTTAATATCTTCTTTATCAAAATTTTCTTTTAATTCTTCTAATCTTTTTTTGAGAAATATTCCAATAAATTCATTAAAATCTTTTAATTTAAAATAATCTCCTTTCAAATATTTATTATAATCATCTAAATTTAAATTTTGGCTTGTTTTAATTTCTTTTAAATTTTTTGTAAATTCTTCTTCTTCATTTGCTCCTCCTTTTTTAATAGGCATTATCTATTTAAGAAAAATAATTAAATATATGGAATTTCATATTGTCTATTATAATAATAAAATATAATTAAAAGTATTATTATTATTAATAACAAGAAATAATAAACATATACGGATATTAATTTAGTATTACATATATCATATACATCAACTACAATATTTTGAATTTGATTTTGAATTTTATTATATTCCATTTTAACAAATTCAAAAACTTCCTTATTATCATAAAAACTTTCCTTTAATTCTCCTTCAAATTTATACATAGAAGTATCACTTATCATAAGTTCATTAATATTCAAATATAATATTGGATTTACTTTCTTTTTAATTATTTGAATATTTGGTGTATATATCATATTAAAAGCTGAAAAGAAATCCTTAGCTTCTTCTGTTAAATTATTATCAACAAAATATTTAAGAATTTGAAATGTAAATAATGCGGATATTATCTTATCTTTATATAACACACCATTTTTATCAGCTAATGTTTTAAATTTAGAAACATTTATATTTGAATAGTCGCGAATAATTTCATCAAACGTTGATTTAATATATTCATAAAGTCGATTAATACTAATATTATATTTCAAATCATTACATTTACCATAAACAAAATTATTATCAAAATCATTCTTTTTATCAAGATAATTACATATCTTTTTATTATTTATAAAATTCGTATTTATATTCGTATAAAATATTCTATTAATTGCGTTTAATTCTTTTCCTACTTTTATAATACTGGTATAATTCATTACATAATAAATAAAAGCAAATAATACGGAAATATAGCAAAATAATATTAAATATCTAAAATGTAAATCGTTATCATTTAAAATCGAATCAAATATATATAATTTAAAAACAACAAAAATAGCTGTTAAAACAAATGTTAATAATACATAATCAATTGAAAAATAATCATTTAAGTAGAACATATTTTCCAATTGTTTAAATAATGGACTATCAGCAAATTTAAAAGTATTTTCTTTAAAATATCTATATGAAGTTAATTTAAAATATAAATAAATATTATAATAAATTTCATATCCCATCCATAATAAAGAAGCTATTAAAAATAGCCAAAGAACTGTTACAATAGCATCATTAATAATTCTAATATTACTACAAACGAATGCTTCTTTTTTAAATGTATCTAAATATATTTTAATTAACTCTGAAATACTATTTTTAATTAAATTAATAATGAAATTAAATTTATCTTCTTTCGACATTATCTAATTAAGAAAAATAAATATATTATAATGATTTAATAATCCATAATATTATAAATACAATTATTGGGAATGACAGACGAACCAATAATTCTTGAATTGTTGTTAAATCATTTGATGATAAATATTGATTAATATAATGACATCCTATTTTCTCTAATGAAATACCGAGAATAACTACTATTGATAATATGAATAATTTTAAAACTTCTCTACGAGACATCACCATTCTATCCCAAAATGAATATTGGTATTTATATTGCGGTTGTGGTGCTGGTCGAGATTGGGGTTTTTCGGCATATGGATAATAATCTGTGAAATGTTCCATTTTAGGAGGCGGTTGTGGTGGTTGTTGATATTCTTCAACCTGAGGCGGAGGAGTATAAACCACCTCTTTCTTTCCAGTTTTTTTAGGAGGCATAGGTGGAGGCGGTGGTGATTGTTGTTGAGGTGTTTCATTTTCAAAATCTTCAAATGCCTGATATAAAGATGTCATATTCTATAAATAATTAAATATTTTAAATAAATAGAATATGGTTGAATATAATAATATTTTAAATATGTTTTCTTTATTACTTGCCTTCATTATCCTCTTCATTATTCTTTTTGGTTGTAAATGTAATTATCCAGCACCTGTTAAAGAAAGATTTGAGAATAAAGAAGAAGAAAAGAAAGAAGATTTAAGCAAATTTGAGAAATCTATTTTAGATGGTTTATCATCAGGTTCATTAACTACAAAAGATTTAACATCTTTAATAACAAATGAACAATTTACCGAACAGAATTTGGAAAATTTAATAGGATATGTAGAGAAATTTAAAGGTGGTATGAAATCCTAAACTTCTTCTTCATATAATAATTCATTCTTCTTATAAGTTTCTAATAAATTATCTGTGGAAAATTCCTCATCTTCTTCTTCATCTTCAATATCAAATTTATAATTATTGAAATTATTTTTATAATTTGGATTTAATATAGATATAAATTCATTTGTTAAATTAAATTTGGGAGCATAATAATAAACTATATATGTTATGATATGATTAACACCCTTAAAATCATATAAATTATTATTAGATGCCTCAAATCTAAATGTTAATTTAGACAATTTGCCAATTGGATGAAATTCCCTTGAAGGTATCTTCTGTATTTCAAATCTTTCTTCATTAAATCCAATAGTATTAACTTTAAATTTAGCAATTCCAAGATTATAATTATTATATGCTAATGACCCATATGAATGTTCCTCAATTTCAGGTGATCTAATAGTTATATATTTCTCACCTATGAAAAAAACAACACCAGGTGCTGTAATTTCAAATCTATCCGTTTTAGGATTATAATAACTATGGAATATTTTCAAAAATTTTAAATTATTCGTATATCTATTTATATATTTATATTTAATATTATCATCTTCTTTTCTAATATTCGTAGAAAATCCAAGAGTTTCCGCCATACTGCTATCACTCATATTTAATATAAATGGTTTTTGACAAGTGAAAGTAATTACATTAGTTAATTCTGGTGGATTACTATATGTAATTATTTCGATTGGTGCCGGATAATTAATCGGGTCTTCTGTTGTTTTCGTAAGCATCAATGAATTAAATGTAGGCATGAAAGTTAATAAATTATAATTTCCCACATTCATCTCAAATTTCGTAAATATATTCATATTCGCGTTTAATGGGTCTAAACCATTATTAACTATATAATCATTTGAATTATGACCAATATAGAAATATAAATTATTATTATAAATATCTAATGAATACATCGTTCGAGGAATACTATAATCAAGAACATCAATTCCAATAACATTTTTAAAAGGTGTATTCATCTTAATAGTATAATAATTGGGGTCAGGATATTTAAGATAATCCCTATCTTTACTATCTACGATAAATAAGAAACTTTCTTTAACACTATTCTTCTTTAAATAGTCAATATCTTCGATGGACATATATTTATAAATAAAAAATGATTTTTTATATAGAAAATATATTTATAGAAAATGTCTTATTATAAGAAAAGATTGCTTTGGCGCTACTTCATTAATTTGAAGTATGCGAAAAAATTTAGGGAAATAAGAGAAGAGATGATGATTGATGATTTTGAGGATAGATGTTTTAATGAGGAAACTTGGAATTATTTAATTTAATTTTTATTATTAGGATATGGCGACAAAAAATTTATTTGAATATTTTTTAGGCTTAATAGGACAAGTTAAATTATATCACTTCTCAACTATGAAATATTCTACTCATAAAACTCTCGATGATTTTCATGAAAATCTCGGCGATTTGGTTGATAAATTATTAGAAGTTTATATAGGAAGATATAATAAACAACCACTTGAAATATTTGAGATTACTATGAAAGCAAAGACAGATATTAATAATCTTCTTATCTATCTTGAAACTGAAAGAGAAGTTATAAGAGGAATTCGCAATAAGACATTCAAGACCAATTGCGAAATACAAAATATAATTGATGA
>Ga0214921_10007876_pt1 | contig 14040 bp, 16 predicted proteins | sample LL1505_MetaG_FD_177992 | JGI IMG/M metagenome (GOLD analysis project Ga0214921, IMG submission 177992) | Freshwater microbial communities from Lake Lanier, Atlanta, Georgia, United States - LL-1505 | ecosystem: Environmental > Aquatic > Freshwater > Lake | place: USA: Georgia | collected... | reverse complement strand
CTTTGTATGTCAAATATGGCATTTACTTCTCCCTGTTAATTAAGATAATTACTGCTCAACCGTAACACAACGACCACCTGCGGGCGGAACAAAGCTAGAGTTCTGTGTAACAAACCACATGGTAGGAGTCGTTACTTCCCACTTAGGATTATTCTCCACATAGCCATCGGTAAAGATAACCAAGGCTTCAGCATTGATTGAACTCTTAATTATGTATTCGCTGACACAACCAACATGAGTGCCACCACCGCCTTGGGGTTTGAGCATCTTGGCAATGTCTCCATAGTTACCTTCAAAGATTTGCTCACCATGCACCTTGGTATCCCACCACAAGACTCGCACCTTGTCGGGGCTACAAGTTTCACAGATGGATGCCAGTTCTGAGGCAAACTCAGAGATTTGCTCATTGTCAATAGAGCCTGATGTGTCGATAGCAACTACCAACTCACCCATCGTCTCAGAGTGCATAGATGGTAGATACATATCATTAGCGAGATAAGACTTGTTCATCTTGCGCCATGTGTATTCATCTTTGCCACGCATCGCTGATTGAACAAACTCACGAAAGACCTCTCGCCAATCCACCTTTGGTTCAAGCAAATCTCCAATGACACGAGGGATAGATGCGCCCATCCGCCCTGCTAGCATACCGCCCTGCCGTAATGCTTTATCAACTGCATCCTCCAACTTCTTCAACTCCTCGGCAGTCATGTCTTCAATCTCCTTGAACACATGGTCATCCATACCCTTGTCCATGTTGCGTAGCGCCTCGTCAATGTCAGTCTCGTTTTGGCTTTCATCATTCGTTGAACTGTTGTTTTGCTGAGGGCATGGCTGAGGCTGATTACCGTCTTGGTCTGCCTTGTCAAGTTCCTCCTTGCGTTTCTTCAAATACTCGTAGACCTTACGGACTGACCAATTATGAAACATTGGGTGATACAACCAATTAGGGTTAAGCGTAACCAATGGTTCTTTGTTGTGTCCTACTGTGCCAACAGTATTCTTGATGACATCATTGACAACGAAGTCCATCGCATAATTAAGCATCTTATGGTCATGGCTTAGGTCTCGGTGTCTTGGTATTTGCTTCAATGCCACATGAAGGTTCTCATGCAACACCACACCTCGCAACTCCGACTCCAACTTATACTCGGCGATATGTTCCTTGCAATACACCTTGTTCATGCCGTCGGTGTAGGCGGTAAACATTCTGCCGTAAGTCTTGGCATCAATGACTTCATTCTTACCCGACGCAATAATCTGCGAATACAATGCAGTCATTGGATGTTGCATCAAAGTAATATGCGCTTTCTTCAAGCGTGTTTCTTCTGCGGTTCTCATACCGTTTCTCCCTGTGTTGAACTACTAATTAATCACCAAACAACTCATGGTTAGCTACTGCCCATGTCTTGATTTCCTCGTTGTTACGAGCAATCTTGGCTGTGCGTTTAGCCCTCATAATCATCGTAAAGAATATTGCCTGACACTCATCGCTAGCGACTCTCTTCACGAACTTCATGAACTTGGATAGCTCATCCTGTGTCTCTAACAAGTCTATCGCCTGAAACATAATCATAAGAAGGGCTGACATATCTTTTGGAACTTCTATGTCGTCTGGCTTCTTCAAGATGTCCTTGAAGTCAGGTAATTGTTCCTCTAGCGATAAAAACGCTGACATCTGTTTGGCGGCGGATACACCGATTGTCCCTGCAAGAGCAACCATCGTGGCATTCTCACCGAGGATGTTTTTGTTTTCAACGATGACTGAACTCTTAGCTAACGACCGAGGCGATACGAACTGATTCCCTGCTCTCTTTGGATTAAAGATTACAGTATTCTCGTCTTGGTCTCCACTCCGATAAGATGCCAACCAATTAGGATGCATGGCTACGCAAGAACGAATCGAACGATGGATTCCGTTCTCCGACGCCCATAACAACCACTCTTTCGGGGCAGGTTTAGCCATCTCAATCTTACACACACGATTCCCTGCGTGGGCAAGCATAGAGTCACCGACACCATCTGTTGCATTATTAGATGTTGCAAAGATGATTGACCCCTTGGGTAACGGCACATCACCAACCATTCTTTCTAGCATCATGCGAGTAAAGATAATCTGTAATAGCTTTGGCGCTTTCATCAACTCGTCAAGGCAGATGACTTTCTTCTTGCCGTTGCCTAGCTTGAACAGACCTGCGACATAGTATTCCAAGGTCTTGGTCTCATGGTTAGGAATAACCATACCAATGTCAGACATATCTTTGACAGGACAGTCCACATATATGTAGTCATACTCGGCAGTCCCCAAATCCTCTTCTAGCATATTCAAGAGGCTAGTCTTACCGACCCCTGGCTCACTAATAATGACTGGGGTAAGACTCTTACCAATGATAGGAATCGCTTTACGCAATTCGCTGATGGACATAGTTTCTACTAGATTAAGTTTCATTTGATTCTCCCTGTTTAGGTTTAGATTGATTGAAATGCACCGAACTTCATTAGAATGTCATCGACACCCTTCTTCACGCTTTCACGCACCGCATCGCTTTCTCGAATATCCTCTGCTGAGACACCGCCTAAGACTTTCTCCAACGATACAGACGCTTTAGCTAACTCTTCGTCATTCGTAAGATTGAACGACCTAAAGGTCTCGCACAAGTCCTTAGCCTTATCGACTGTGGTCTCGTATATCTTCCGTTTCTTGGTCTTGACTTCTCCATCCGTTGAACTGCTAATTTCGTCAACACCGCAACAATGGCTGATGGACTCCATGACCTCCATGAACTGATTAGCAATATCAGCCATGACCTGTGGAACAATCTCATCGTTGACTTGCTTTTGGTATGTAATTTTTAAGTCTTCAGCCAAGTCCTGCGCTATGGAACAGCGAAAGTCCGACTGTGGAACTTCTGCCACATACAACCTGATACGGAACTTGTCCTTGATTTGGTTCACATCGGGATACTCCTGTCTATTAAACATATCTCCCTGCTTGAAAGCCATATTGCTGACGATGGTGGGATACTTAGCCAAGAACTCATCACGCAACGCAAAGTAAGCCTTCTCATGGTGTTGAAACTCTGTTTTGAACTTTGGCAAATTCACAACAGGCAACAACCGCAATGACCCATTCCAATCGTAAGTTGACCTACGAAGCCAGTTATAAACGGTCTGTCTATAATTGAGCAGTTGCTTATGGGTGGGGTCGTCAGCTAAGAGATTCTTTACATACCGCCCTGCTGAATGGTCTGCTTTCTTAGCCGTTGTTACCTCATTAGAGATAACTCTATCTTGCTTAGTCGCTGACCAAACGCTTACTTCTGCATTGACCAAGACTGCCGATGTCGCAAGACTGATGACATGGTTCGGACTGTCTAACTGAATAACACTCATATTTCACCTCACTAAAGATTAACTTCAATAACTGTTGAACTGTTATATAACGGTTCGGCTTAACTGCTTACTGATACGACTTAAACATCTTCACTCCCAACAAACATATTATACCACATACTTTACATATGATAGGGTTTTATACATCTTTTTTATTACATCCAGTCTGCATAAACTTGTCGCCTGACCCCAATCCAATCCCAATCGTATTCACCAAAAAACTCTTCAGTGATGTCATCGGAGTTCTCACCCACACGCACAAAGATACCTCCTATTTCCTCGTTGCCTACGGTCTTGCCATTCTTTTCGTCTACCTCATCAACCCAAGACTGGGCTAACTGCAACAAACCCATATGGCACTTCACATCTTCATAATCTTCATACCACTTCACATCATCGGCAAAGAAGTTCAGCGCAAAGTTCTTCTCGTCTACGACCATATACACATCGGATATTGCTGATGGGAACTTAACCTTTGCTTCAGCTAAGAATGTATAAAACCCATGCTTACATACTGTATCCTCGTCTCCTGTGAATCGTATGGTGTAAGCAACTGTTGAACGATAGCCCATGTTACCCCCCTTGCCCATCTGTTTTGTTGGGACTGTCTTTTCCCGAAATGCCCTGTTGATTTCTACTTTGAATCGTTCTTTCCGCATTGCGTCTGGCATTGTGGATAATCTCTTCCGTTTCATATCTAGCCTCCTCCCACATTACTTGTTCCTGCACTACACATAGTTCGTTGAACTTATCAGCCATGCCCTGCTTATCGCCACGCTTGTGGGCATCCACCGCCTCTTTGAGAATCTGTAGTTCTCTTGCCAAAGAAGCCTTATAAAACTCGGTTATGTCTAAGTCTTTCTTGCTCATACCAAACCTCCAATTATGTTAATCATGAAAACCATCAGTAAAACAAATAAAACTACAGCCCACCCTCTATCTTCCATTAGCTGTTCCCCCTGTTCTCCTAGTAAACCAAGGGATAGTTTTGCGCATTGGTTTATACCCCCCTCGGTTCTTCCTACAATACTTGTGGTCTATTCGTGGGTCAATCCATTTCATTTCACCAACCCTCCCTTGTTATTTAATCCCTTCAGGTCAGCCCTGTCAGTAATCAACATATAGTTCGACTTGTGCATTGGCGCAATGGTTCGCACGACCTTACTCGCTAGGTCATCACCGCATGGCATACAGACTGCATAGCCAATACGAAACCGAGCCTCGTCATAGGTATCGCCACATAGCTTGCACTGTGGGTTAAAAGTCTCATCAATCATGACTCACCTCCCTGTTTGCCAAACGACTTCTCGTATGCGTCAAGCCACGCATTGAAGTCCTTTTCATGTTGCGCCCATTCCTCAGCCCTCAGGTTGTCCTGCGCCAAGTCTAGTTCTAACTGCCGTTGATGGATTTCCATCTTGGTTAGTTTTTCTTCCCAATACTCGTTGAAGAGTTGTTTAACTCTGCCCATGATTAAGCCTCCTCTGTCATTGTTGGAATGAATTCGTAGCCGACCACGAGTAGGGCAAGCAAAACATTGACTGTCAGTAACCGCCCACGCTTGAATAGAATCTCTTGCGTATTTGGGTCACATAAGTCTTGCGCCAAATACAGACCCTCGTTAAGGACTGGGTTAAATATCTGAACTTCTATTTCTTCTTGGATTTGTTTAGTATCCATGACACCTCCTGTTATGATTAATTTCAATAGTCGTTGAACTCTTATTTAAGGAATTGTTCCGACCTCGTAGATTAGCCACTAATTTGTGCGCCTCTCCAGTAATCATTATACCACATACTTTACATATAATAGGCTTCTATCTGACTTTTTTAGGAGGGTCTTCTTGCTGATATTAGGCTTTTACCTTGTTTTTTGCGGTGTAAGTTATTGATATTCCTCGTGTTCTGATGTTCTGAGCCTCGTAACTTTACTAATGGAACTGGAACAAGGTTTTTGCGTGGTGATGGAGATTCTGTAAGTCCTTGTTTTATATATATAATATATAATATATAATAATAATAATAGGGGGCGAAAAGAGAGTTGTTCCAATGTTCTGACTGTTCTGAGGGGATAGGGGGAAAAGTAGTTTTTTGCTTTGCACTCGCAAAATTAAGTAAACGACCAGACCAATTTTATTTTCACTTTCCCAAACCACATTTTTTGGTCAGAACACTGGAACACTGGAACAAAACTATGTAACTCCTTGATTCTACATGGCTTTTCTTGTTCCAGACTTTGTTCCAGCCATGACTTGTTCCAGAACTTGCTCGGCAATACATTGTCTACATGATGAGCCACTTCAACACCTGTTGAACTCTTAAATAAGGAAACGGGCCAACATGGCGCTGTGCGTTGCGTCAGCAAAGAATTCTAAAACTGATGCAAACCCTTGTTCACGCGCGCGAGGACAGATAACTGGTTTCATTTTTTGGGGACAAAAAAAGGGGGAGAGCCTAAGCCCTCCCCCCAAAAACAATCTAGATTACTTCTTGAATACAGCGTTGAAAGCTGATATTGCCTTATCTAACTTAGCGACATCAGCGAATTCATCGCCTTTAGCTTTCGCATTTTTGCAACGAGTTTTCATGGTATCGAAAACGCCCTTATCGTTATAGAGCCATTCCATGAAAGCTAGGTTACCCTTGCGCTGAGTGGTTTCCCCTTTGCGCTCTTTCAGTATTTTGTTACCCTCCGCTTGAAGCTTTGCGAAAGTGGTAGTCTCATACTTGTTGCAACGGGTTCTAATATCCGCAACAATCGCATGCAATACAGGGTTATGAGTCTCTTTCAATTTACCCGCCTGTTGCTGAGTAAAGCTGAAAGCATAATCAACACCAATATTAACTATCTCGGCATTTTTAGGTAACTCAATACCTTGTAATTGCATGTCGCTAACCTTGAGATACTTACCCTCAATAATGCAATACTTAGTAGCTGGGTTTAGCTCTGAGTGTTTGCGCTTGTAACCTTGACGAATCGCCAAAGTATCTTCGTCGCTAACATTATCAGGAAAACCCTTAACCCCTCCATCAAGCGCCCATGTCGCTAATTGCTTGACAGTATGCAACGCACCACCATGCCTATAACCTAAATCAGGCAAGCTAGTAGGTTGATTAGAGTTAATAACAGCGCCTTGCTCAAGGGCATTTACAAGCTTGGTTTTTGTCATATGACAAACCTCCCATTTATGCAATGAATGGCAAATTGAAATTAATTGGCATCACTCAAGGCATGACTAAATTATCTCTTATCCCACGCTATTTGTAAAGTTCAACAGGCGTTGAAACGCTATATACGGAAGCGCACGCTCACGCAGATGCGCTCGAGGACAAATAACTGGTATCAAACCCTCCCACCGAAGTGAGAGGGCTGAAGGTACTACAGGGAAAGCTTAATCACAAACGATTTTGTATTCGTTTACGACTTCGGTCTTACTACCAACCACTACCTTACGGCAGATTGGACTGTCAGACTTCACAGTGGCATCTACTCGAACCACAAACCCATCAAATTGAAACCGATAGGTGCGGTTCAATGCCTGAGCGTAATCTTCCGACTTTGCTTCACGCTCACCATCTAGTGTACCGAGATACCACAACATACTAACTAAGCGCTCATCTTTAAAGCTATCTAGACCTGCCACATAGAAAGTTACTGTTGGTAAACAGTAAGTAGCATCTACTCTGCACACTAGAGAATACTCTTGGTTATCCCACATCTTGCCCACAGGTTCAGGACAAATCATCTTGATGATGTGGGTCAACTGACGGCGCACTGCTTGCAACTGCTTGGCGTTCTTACCCAAGCTATTACGGCTACGGGTAATGTCTGCCTTGGCGTCATCTAATAACTCTACTGCTAATGATTTATTACTCATGTTAAATCTCCCTGTTAATGAGTCGAGCCAATCTCAACCCATGACTAAATTGTATCTCTACCCATGGGATATGTCAAGTAACGGGGCGCTATCCCACCCACCCCCACCCCCCTAAATTGCTCAGATGGGACCCGCGCCCCCCATACCCCATAATCCACACAAATAACTCCACGTTTTTCCCAATCACCCCCCACTTCATCTAAACAACCCTTTACCCACATATATTTTTAAAATTGGCACCAGGACGTACCTAGTCTTAGCATCGCCTAAGATACCCTCCTCCCACACAACTACTACCCGTACCCCCGTTAATTAACCTTACGATACTTTACAAATGTGATTTATAGAAACACCCCCCGTCATCTTTTTTCAAGGTACTTGTTTCCTCTAATATTATTTTGTTGTACACTTCGAACATCTAGGGTTTTACGATGACCGAGAATAGATGGAAAATATAATCATTCCTCACATAGAAGAGGACGTACCGCTTCCAGCCAACGCTACCGAAGCCTTCCCAGAGCTGTCTCCAAAAGAAGAGTTAGACGCAAGAGCTAGGACAATTTCGCTCCTTGCCGAGTTAAACAACACCCCACTGTCCCCCACTGCTGAACATGTGGCGCAAGCAACAGAAATTGCTACCCAGATGATGAATGACCCTAAGCTTAGACCTGAGTTTAAGAACTATCCTAATGAGACATTGGCTTATTTGGCAGGTATGGTGTCCCAAATGAATGTACAACTTGTGGACGACCTAGCTGAAATGAAGATGTATGTGGTCAACAAGCTACTTTATGAGGTAGAACACGCCTCAAATGCCAAAGATAGACTGCGAGCCTTACGGGATTTGGGTGAAGTTGACGGAATTGACGCATTTAAGAAGCGTTCTGAGGTCACAATGAAGGTGCAGAGCATCGAAGAAGTCGAAAATGAGCTATTTGAGACCCTTTCTAGCCTAAAAAAGAAGGCAATTGACGTAGAAGTTAAGGAAATACCCTCTAAAAAATGACTGCCCTGCATAAATTAACTGCGCAGGACATAGAAGAGCTTGAAAAAGCTGTTCCTACGATGCCTGAAAAGAAGAAAAGGCGGACTTTAGAGCTAATTAAGACGTATAAAACCAACGTAACTCAAAAAGCAGGGAAAGAAAATTTCCTTGAATTTATTGACCATGTCTATCCAGGCTATAAAGTAGGTGAACACCATGAGAAATTGGCTAGAATTTTTGAAGAAATTGCTGCAGGCAAGAAGAAACGTGTTGTCGTTAACATTGCTCCGCGTCATGGGAAATCCGAACTTATCTCCTATCTTGCACCCGCATGGTTTTTGGGTAAGTACCCTCATAAGAAAGTCATTATGGCTTCGCATACGGCTGATCTTGCTGTCAATTTCGGTCGTAGAGTTAGGAATCTCGTGGGTTCAGACTCTTATAAAGAGATATTTCCAGCGGTAGAGCTACAAGCTGACAGTAAATCGGCATCTAGATGGGGGACAAACTTTAATGGAGAATACTTTGCTATTGGTGTTGGCGGTGCTTTGGCTGGTAGGGGTGCAGATTTGTTTATTATTGACGACCCTCACTCTGAACAAGACGCTAAGCAAGGTCGAGCAGATGTTTTTCTACCAGCTTGGGAGTGGTTTCAATCTGGTCCTATTCAGCGTCTTATGCCTGGCGGGGCTATTATTGTCGTGATGACACGCTGGTCAAAGCTTGATTTGACAGGACAAATTGTCAATCATATGGTCAAAAATGAGGATGCAGAAGACTGGGAAATAGTAGATTTTCCTGCGATTATGCCTTCAGGTAAACCGCTTTGGCCCGAATTCTGGTCTCTTGAAGAGTTATTAGCAAAGAAGGCTTCTTTGGATGTGCGGTACTGGAATGCCCAGTATTTACAACAACCTACCTCAGAAGAAGGCGCTTTAATTAAGCGGGAGTGGTGGCAGATTTGGGAAAAAGATGACCCACCCATGTGTGAATTTGTCATTATGTCTTTAGACGCAGCTCAGGAGGCGAACAATCGTGCGGATTACAATGCGCTCACAACGTGGGGGGTGTTCTTCAATGAAGAAACGAACAATTACAACATCATCCTTCTCAATTCCATTAAAAAACGGTTGGAGTTCCCAGACCTCAAAAAGCTTGTACTTGAAGAGTATAAGGAGTGGGAACCAGATGCGTTTATGGTTGAAAAGAAGTCCAATGGGGCGGCTCTCTACCAGGAATTACGGCGCATGGGCGTACCAGTCGGGGAATTCACACCTGGCAAAGGTCAAGACAAAATCTCTCGCGTTAATGCTGTATCAGATTTGTTCTCGGCAGGGATTGTCTGGGCGCCAGAGCATCGGTGGGCGAAGGAAGTGATTGAGGAATGCAACGATTTTCCTAGCGGAGCTAACGACGATTTGGTAGACTCAACAACATTAGCCTTATTACGATTTAGGCAAGGTGGATTTATTCGTCTGCCCAGTGACGAACCAGAAGATGATTTTTTATATAAATACGGCAGACGTAAAGCTGCGTATTACTAAGGATAAATTATGTCAATTGAAAAAAGTTTATACCAAGCCCCTGTCGGACTAGACTCTATTGTTGAAGAAGAGCCTATTGAGATTGAGATTGAAGACCCAGAATCAGTAACCATTGGCATTGGCGGGATGGAGATTGAGATTGAGCCAAGAAAAGAATCAGCAGAAGACTTTGACGCAAACCTTGCGGAGTATATGAATGAAGGTGAGCTTACTGAGATTGCTGGTGATTTACTAGGTGACTTTGACGATGACATCTCAGCACGTAAAGATTGGATTCAGACCTATGTAGACGGACTTGAACTACTGGGTATGAAGATTGAAGAGCGTACAGAACCTTGGGAAGGTGCTTGCGGTGTGTACCACCCACTACTTTCTGAAGCCCTTGTAAAGTTTCAGTCTGAGACCATTATGGAGACATTCCCAGCCGCTGGTCCAGTAAAGACAGTAATTGTTGGTAAAGAAACCCCTGAGATCAAAGACGCGGCTCAGCGTGTTCAAGACGACATGAATTATCAGTTAACAGATGTGATGCAGGAATACCGACCTGAGCATGAAAGAATGATATGGGGCTTGGGTTTAGCGGGTAACGCATTTAAGAAAGTGTATTACGACCCACACATGGAACGTCAAGTCTCTATGTTTATCCCAGCAGAAGACATCGTGGTTCCATACGGGGCTTCTAATTTACAGAGTTCCCCACGCGTAACCCATGTGATGCGTAAGACAGAAAATGAGGTTAAACGGCTGCAGTTTGCTGGCTTTTATAGAGACGTAGACCTTCAAACCCCTAGTGGGGCTTTAGATGAAGTAGAAAAGAAAATTGCCGAGAAGATGGGTTTTCGTGCGACTTCAGACGACCGCTACAAACTTTTAGAGATGCACGTAGACCTAGACCTGCCTGGTTACGAAGACAAGGAAGACGGAAAAGAGACAGGTATTGCATTACCTTACGTTGTAACCATAGAAAAAGGTACACAGAAGGTTTTGTCTATCCGCAGAAACTGGAGACCCGAAGATGAAACCAAACAAAAAAGGCAGCACTTTGTACATTATGGCTATGTGCCTGGCTTTGGTTTTTATTGCTTCGGGCTTATTCATTTGGTCGGCGCCTTTGCTAAGTCGGGTACTTCTCTTATTAGACAACTCGTTGATGCAGGAACCCTATCGAATCTGCCAGGTGGCTTTAAGACCCGTGGCTTGCGGGTCAAGGGTGATGACACCCCAATAAGTCCAGGAGAGTTCCGTGACGTTGATGTACCAAGCGGGGCAATCAAAGACAACTTGATGACCTTGCCATACAAGGAACCAAGCCAGGTTTTATATAGCTTACTTGGAACTATTGTTGAAGAAGGCAGACGCTTTGCATCGGCAGGGGATATGAAGGTTAGTGATATGAGCGCACAGGCTCCTGTGGGGACGACTCTAGCGATTTTGGAGAGAACCCTGAAGGTGATGAGTGCAGTTCAGTCAAGAATTCACTATTCGATGAAACAAGAGTTGCGGTTATTGAAGGAAATAATCCGTGACTACACACCTGACGAGTACAGCTATGTTCCAGAAGAGGGTACACCCAGAGCCAAGAAAGCGGATTACGACATGGTGGACGTTATTCCAGTCAGTGATCCTAATGCAGCTACGATGGCGCAGAAGATCGTACAGTACCAAGCAGTTCTCCAGTTGGCACAAGGGGCGCCGCAGATTTATAACCTGCCGCAGTTACACCGCCAGATGCTCGACGTTCTTGGCATCAGGAATGCGCAAAAACTTATCCCGCTACAGGAAGACCAGAAACCGCGTGATCCGATTTCGGAGAACATGGATGCGTTGATTGGCAAACCGCTAAAAGCCTTTGCGTACCAAGACCATGATGCGCATTTGATGGCTCACAATAGCTTCTTGCAAGACCCGATGACTCAACAAGTGATTGGGCAGAACCCCATGGCGCAGCAGATTGCGGCGTCATTGCAGGCACACATAGCAGAGCATTTTGGCTTTAAGTATCGTCAACAGATTGAGCAGCAAGTCGGTGGACCGATACCGTATCTCAAGGATGACGAAGAGACCTTGCCACAAGAGTACGAGATTCAGTTGTCTAGATTGGTGGCTCAGGCTTCCCAGCAGTTGTTGGCACAGAATCAGGCTCAAGCTGCGCAACAACAAGCTCAGCAGCAGATGCAAGATCCAATTATCCAGATGCAGATGCAAGAACTTGAGCTTAAGGCGAAGGAACTTGAACGTAAGATGCAGAAGGATCAGACCGATGCAGCCCTACGGCAAGAACAGCTGGATATTGATCGAGACCGTGTCATGATCCAAAGTGAGCTAGAAGGTACTAAGCTAGGAGCGAAGATGGCTAAGGAAAAAGACGAGCTAAATCGCAGGGAGCAGATGGAAGGCACACGGATGGGTATTGATATGGCACATAAAAAAGACCAGATTGATACTCAGAAAGGGCAAATAGCTGCACAACTAATAGCAGCTCAGATGAATGCGGCTAAACAGAAAAAGGATAACAAATGACAGGGTTAGACCTATTAGGTAAACAGTTAGACGAGAAAGCTGAGCAGTTAAAGAGTGCTGTGGTGGTTGGAAACATGGACCACATACAGTACCAAAGAGTTTGTGGTGAGATTAGGGGTCTGCTCATTGCAAAGGGCTACGTATTAGACCTCAAAGACAAACTGGAGAACACGGATGAGTGAAACAATCGACTTAAATAAGGCGGTGGATTTGGCGCAGCTGCTTGATAAGTCAAACGAGCAAAAGGCAACACAACTCCCTAAACCTTCTGGATATCGCATTTTATGTGCTATTCCTGAAGTGGAAAAGGAACACGATGGTGGAATTCTGAAAGCTGATGAGACGCTTAGGTTTGACGAACTTCTAACAACGGTGTTGTTTGTAGTGGATTTAGGTCCAGATTGCTATAAAGACCCAGCAAGATTTCCAACGGGAGCTTGGTGTAAGAAGGGTGATTTTGTCCTTGTAAGACCAAATGCTGGTACTCGATTAGTTATTCATGGGCGGGAGTTTCGCATCATCAATGATGATTCCGTAGAAGGTGTAGTTGACGATCCTCGTGGCATTAAACGTAAATAAGGAGTAGACGATATGGAAAACTATAAGTTTCCTGATGAAATAGATGAAGTAAAAGATGAGGGTAAACCCGTAGAAGAGGAAGTAGAAGCTAAGGGTAAACCCGTAGAAGACGATAAGATTGAAATTGAGATTGAAGACGATACCCCTGTTGAAGATAGAGGACGTAGAGCTTCAAAACCTGATTTTGTTGAAAAGGTTGAAAAAGACGAATTAGACCAATATTCCCAAGAAGCACGAAGCAAAATTGATGCTTTTAGGAAGTTTTACCATGACGAGCGTAGAGAAAAAGAAAGGGCGCTGCGGGAGCAACAAGAAGCAGTAACCCTAGCTAAAAACCTCTACGAAGAGATAAAACAGCTTAAAGGCAGAGTCAATTCTAGTGATGAAGCGGCAGTTAACTCCTTTAAAACGAGTGCTGAGCAAGAACTAGCAATGGCTAAGAAGGAATATAGAGAAGCCTATGACGCTGGAGATTCGGAAAAATTAGTCGAAGCACAGGATAAATTAACCTCTGCCAAGATGAAAATTGAGAAGGCTTCTAGCTACGCTGAAAATATAAATCAGCGAAAGGCTTTACAAGAGCAAGAAAATGAAGTAAAAATACCTCAACAGACGGAAGCAGCGCCTGTCCGTGACCAAAAAGCTTCGGCTTGGCAAGAGCGTAACTCTTGGTTTGGTCAAGATGACGAGATGACAAGCCTAGCCTTAGGGCTACACGAGAAGCTTGTTAAAGAAAACGGACTAGCATATGCGACCACTGACGAGTACTACAAGCGCATAGATGAAACTATGCGTAGGCGTTTTCCTGAAAATTTTCAGGATGAAAAAGTTGACGATGAAAAAGTCGCGGCTCGCGTAAAACCGAGTACAGTTGTTGCCCCTGCGAGTAGAAGCACCTCTTCAAAGAAGATAAGATTGAATACGTCACAATTATCTATAGCGAAGAAGTTAGGACTAACGCCTGAGCAATATGCCCGTGAACTTATGAAAATGGAGGCCTAATATGGCTAACAACAGATTGACCCGTGAAGTAGATACCCGTGTAACAAGCGAACGTCCTAAGCAGTGGGCGCCAGCAGAATTACTCCCTGAGCCAGATAAACAGGCTGGGTATACGTATCGTTGGATTCGTACTTCTACGT
>Ga0214921_10007875_pt1 | contig 14041 bp, 15 predicted proteins | sample LL1505_MetaG_FD_177992 | JGI IMG/M metagenome (GOLD analysis project Ga0214921, IMG submission 177992) | Freshwater microbial communities from Lake Lanier, Atlanta, Georgia, United States - LL-1505 | ecosystem: Environmental > Aquatic > Freshwater > Lake | place: USA: Georgia | collected... | reverse complement strand
AAATACGCTGGGCATTTGAATGAAGACTTGTTATTAAAATTACCCCAAACAAGATAACATTAAAAAAGGTAAAAAATTTTTGTTTCATTAATTAGATAAATATTTGAGTAGCAATATATAAATAAATCATTTAAACCCAAGCTTACATTCCAGTCATATCAATCAATGTGTTAGAGAAATTTCCTAAATAGTGATATATATCTAGCAGTTTCGGGGACATCATTACTCTGAACTTGACAAAAATCTTGTTTGCACATATTCTACAATGTGCTCAATTTCCTTGTCACTTAATTTAGGATTTGCAGGCATAACTAAGTTAAACTCTATTCCACTCACTATAACCCTTCCTTTCATACCGTTTTTGATAATGCCAAAAATGGCTTTAGGGTTTTGTTTAATATAATCTGCATTTTTCAAAGGTGGATACAATTTAACAAAACCACTTCCATCCGATTGATGGCAATTGGCGCACATTCGCTCATACAATTCCAAACCATGATTGGCATTCGCCCTGCTTTGGGCTTGTTTCTCATCAGCACATGAAAATAGTAGCGAATAAAAAACAATGCAAAGTAAAACTAGAAACTTATTCTTTTTCATGCATTAGTGTTGTTATGTCCAATATCAATTGAGTGGTAGCAGATTCAACAGTTCCATCATAGATGCCTCGCACCCTTCGTTTTTTATCTACCAAAATAAGTCCTCCGCTGTGCACATAACCACCCGGTTCAGTTGAATCAGCAAGCGCTGTGGCATAATAACCATGCTCAGCTAATGCGTATATCTTCTCTCTATTACCCGTTAAAAATAGCCATTGCTTGCTATCAGCACCCAAACGGCTTGCATAGTCTTTTAGCACAGAAACAGAATCATGCTCAGGGTCGATGGTATGAGACAAAAGCATAATTTCTGGTTTGTCTTTAAATGTTTCATATACCTTCAAAAGGTTTTTCTTCATACGCGGACAGATGGTAGGACAAGTAACAAAGAAAAAATCAGCAATGTAAATTTTTTCCTTAACGATATTTTGGTTTATAAACTTCCCCTCTTGATTGGTAAACTCAAAATCAGGAACAGATTGGTAAATCGTATCTGCCACTTGTTTTCCATCAATCGTTTTCATCTCCACTTTTCTATCACCATAAATGGGTAGCTTGTTATCACCACAAGCCATTATCACCAACAACAAACTCAATAAATTAATTTTATTTTTCATTCAAAATCCTTTCTGCTGAACTAATACTTTTAAATGTAATATCATGAACCTCTTCTATCATTTCTAACTGTTTTTGCAAATATCTTTCAGCCGTATCACTTTTCAAATCAGGCTCTTTGTATTGGTGCATCCAATCTAGCATAAGCCTATCGGCCTTAAATAAATCTGATGATAACTGCTGCAAGGTATCTCTATTAAAAGGTATATTGACACTATCTAATAAAACATTCACTTTGCCTTTTAGTTTCAAAACGTAGGATGATTTTGACATGGCTTCATCATGCATCCTCATAATATCATCATTCAACTTTTCTACATTATTCATTTTCTTCTGTTCATTGCATGCAAAAATGAATAACATTAACACAAATAATCCAACTATTTTTTTCATAATTCTATGCTAGTAATGTACATGAAAATCAAATGCCTTTTCAGCCCTGATATTACTCGTATCAATTGCTGTTACTAGTAATTCAAAATCCGAGTAAGCATCTACTTTTATCTGATAAGTTGTATCAAGCAAAAAACTTTTCAAGTGAGCAACATTAGGGAAAAAATCCATAACTGCTGTGCCATTTTTAGTCAATTTCACATGACAATCTTTTAAAAACAAACTGTGGTTAATACCCAACTGAATATGAAGGCTGCTATTATTATTGCATTCAGCTGTACTTGGCGAAATAATAATAATCTCAGGTTTTAGTTCCTCTTTGGTATTTTTTATTTTGAAGTCTGAAGTCTGCACATTTTTAATTCCATTATGATCAAGTGTGGTTAAAACCAATTGCATATCTGCATCCTTACTTACATAAGGAATATAATACTCATTTATACTTGCTGTTTTACCATCAGAGTGTCCGTTGTAAGTATAAACTGTTTTGTTTTCCGTTACATTTTTCACTTCCAACATATAATCATGTAATTCAACTGCAGAACTGATAGTAACCTTTAAATAAATGGTATCATCTTCAGTAAAACTTTGTCCTTTAGATGGACTTATGAAATCAATTTGAGGTGGACTTGTATTCTCAATGGTATTATCTTTTTGACATCCTATTATGCTAATGATTAGTAATGTTGAATATATAATGGAATAAAATTTTGTTCTTGTCATGTTAAAATAAATATAAAACTTGAAGGGTGATTCTTTGCTTGGTTTTCACTAAACCTTCAATTAAATTTTCGCTTATGGGCAAGGCTAACAGCCCACCAACAGCCAATTTCCTGAAATATACATCAAAACCTGTGGCAGCATACATGCCTTTTCCACCTGTGTATTTTTGAATTACCTTTTCTTGAATATCCTTTTCAGCATATTCCATCATCAACCCAACATGCGGTAAAATGGAACTCATTCGCATTTTTTTCCAATAGAAAAAACGCATACTTGATGTCAATCTATTGCCAAACTGATAATTTGTATTGCTTGAATTAAGCCTAAAATTAGCATCCACATTCACACCCACTTGCTTATAGCGAGCGGTGTAAATGGCATTAAATAAATAATCCCAAGTGCCGGTTCCAATTTGCAAACTAGGTGTGCCATTGTTATCAAATTTACCCGTTGGGGCTTTTATTCCCCCTCCTATTGATAAACTATGCCTCCATGAAAATTTGCCTGAATCACCTGTGTTTATAAGGATGTAATTGGCCAAAACACTCATATCTGATAAACCATCCGTTTGTGTGCTATTGCCTTCTTCAGTTTTTAGGTTTACTTGATAAGGCACAAAAGCAAATAGTTGCAATCGCTTTGTTGGGTAAAAACGTCCCCAAAGTTCTGCTCTTTGCAACATATCCTTTGAGTTCGTTACCTGTCCACTCAGACTAGGAATATGCTTTGAATCAAAACTGAGATTACTATATCTGATACCTACAAAATGTTGTTTAAATTGAGGTAGAATGCCAAAATAATTGGCATTGGCTGAACTGCCACATACATCGCACGCGAGGCTTGATTTGACAAAAAACAAAAGTATAAACGAGATGCATGCTAGGCATGCATCTCGTTTGTTAAAATTAGTGTTTCTCATTTTCTGGATTTTTACACAATCCTACTATCTGATGGAACACATCATGCAGGCCACTCAAAGCTTTTATAATATCAGCATCTATAGCCTTATCAGCTATCATTTTGTCAAGCTTTTCAGCACCTGAAACCAAATCAGCAACTGCTTTTTTGATGGCAGGTTTGTTGAATTCTAAAGGTGCCTTTGATAGGGCCAATTCCTTGGCTTTTTGAACCAATTCTTTACTGCGCTCTTTGATGGGCTTCAAGTTGCCTTCTTCACTTGGGTGAAAAGTGGCAGACATGATGCTATGTAAGGCCTTTAATGCTGGCCAATTATCGGTGCTCGACTGAGCTTTTGTTTGCACGAATGCAAGTAGTATGAAACATACTGCTATAATTTTTTTCATGATTTTGTTTTTCTTTAAATACATAACATCATCCAAAATTGGATGGTTATTTGTGTTATTGATGAATAGACCACTTTCATAATTGAATGTCTTTGTGTGTCCTGATAAATCAGATGGTTTCATCCCGTTCGAACGGGACACCATGACGCCCTAATTGTATATTATTTAATTAAGAAAGAGTTCTAATAATTAATTTGATTTCTTCAATACTGATTAGCCTAGCCAATTATACTATTGCTAAAATTTTAGTGAAAGAATTTGCTCTATACGGGACTTCATAAACAATCATCTCGAACAATTATGTAAGAGAAAATATAGGAGCATTAAATTAACTAAGAAAAACTGGGCGGCTGAAAGATACTAGCCTGATGAATGAAGTTATAAGAATTGTTGTATGGCTTGTGTTGATTTCTTATTTTAGAGAAGCAAACAGATGCAGTTTCTAAAAACACATGCTGATTAAACATGTCCTTTTCAATGCTCTTTAGATAAGATGGCAATTTATTGTCTTGGGATTCTTCAGCCTTTTTTAGCTGTTTGTTTAAATAACAAGTTCCCTCACAGCATGATTTTGGCTTATCTTTATTTACACAAAGCTGAGAAGCGATATAGGTTTTATTAGCATAGTAATATCCTATAGCCCCTGCGCGAAGGGCCATTGGCGAGATAAAAGCCACAAGGAGGATATATACCAAAATATTTTTCAAGCCTTGCAAACATACAAAATTGAACTTTTATAAAAAGACGATTTTTGTTATGAAATATTTGTAACTAGAATAATAAAAAAGAAAAATAGGGAGTTGAGTTAAATTAAATAAAAACAATTTTATTTGGAATATTCGAATATATTGGTCAGTACAGCAGGTATTCACAAAATAGTAAGGCTACAACTACTGTCGTTTTCATATTATTTATTATTAATCAATTCCCAGGTTTCACCTGATGCTAGTTCAAATTTTAAAATGCCATACTTAGAATTACAATAAATGAAATAATTTGTTGGTGGAAATGAAGCATCAATATTAAATCGAAATACATTATAATATAAACGATTGGCAATAATTATGCTATCGTAATCAAAAATTCTATTATCTGAAAAATCACCTGTTATGAAATATTCATTTTCAAAGTCAACTTCAAATGTTGCAACATAATTATTAGTATTTCTTTGATTGATAACAATTTTTTTATCAGCATGAACATAAGCAATTCCTCTTCCTTGGTGCTTAGTTTCAAAGTGACAATCTGATTTATCGAATGTACTATTAGAGTAACCTGTCCAATTAGGCTCACCATTAAATCTAACTGTATCCCCAGTATTCACATGCAAAAAGGTCAGTATTTCACCCCCAACATAAGGAACATTTTTCAAGTAGGTTTGTGGAATATTTTCGTATCTAATTGTATTTCCACATCCCCTATCTTTAGAGCACATGGTCATAGCGAATGAAATAAATAAAATAATAAAAATGATTTTTGATTTCATTACAAATAAAGAAAGTTTAGTTTTAACAAATGTTAACTAAATGACCACAAAAGGCAAGTTATATTTTCATATTTCTGCCATATATACTAGAATAGATATTGCCTATGAATGGTGTACGAGGTTTGATTGAGGATAATGTGGTTATTGAAATCAAAGTTAAAATTGCGGCAATTTCCTAGAAACTTTATTTTCTTTTATATTTGATTTACAGAATAAGCAAACCATGTCTTCAATTAATATCAGTAACGATAAAGATCTGTTAGATGTAAAATTCATAAATGATTTTATTTCTACTACTATTTGGGCCAAGGGAAGAAGCCTTGAAACCATGCAAACCTGCATTGACAATTCTCTGAATTTTGGGGTGTATTTAGATGGCAAACAAATTGGTTACGCAAGGCTAGTAACCGACTATTGCATTTTTGCTTATCTAATGGATGTGTTTATAAATGAAAAGTACAGAGGAAAAGGCTACTCAAAGCAATTGATGCAATACATGATGGAACATGAAAGTGTAAAAAATGTTAAAGTATGGAGATTAGCTACGACTGATGCCCATGGCTTGTATAAACAATTTGGCTTTACTCCCCTATCTCATCCAGAGAAAATTATGGAGTTGATGAAATAAAAAAAGGGGTACGATAAATCCATCGAGCCCCTTTTTCATTTATTTTTTATAGTAGCTTAGCTATTCATACTTGCCAAGAACTCTTCGTTGGTTCTGGTGTTTTTCATGTTTTTAAGCAACAAATTCATGGCCTCATCGGCATTCATATCCGCAATATGGTTGCGTAGCACCCAAATACGTTGAAGGGTTTGTTTGTCTAGCAACAAATCGTCTCTTCTTGTGCTTGAAGAAATAATATCAATAGCAGGGAATACACGTTTGTTAGCCAATTTACGGTCTAATTGTAATTCCATATTACCCGTACCTTTAAACTCTTCAAAGATTACCTCATCCATTTTGCTTCCTGTGTCTATCAAAGCAGTGGCTATGATGGTTAAAGAACCTCCATCTTCAATCTTACGAGCGGCTCCAAAGAAACGTTTAGGTTTGTGTAAGGCATTCGCATCCACACCACCTGACAAAATCTTTCCGCTAGCTGGTTGTGCTGTATTAAACGCACGAGCCATACGTGTGATTGAATCCATCAAAATAACCACATCATGACCACATTCTACAAGGCGTTTGGCTTTTTCAAGCACAATGTTTGACAAGCGCACATGCTTTTCAGCAGGTTCATCAAAAGTACTTGCTACGACCTCTGCTCTTACACTGCGTTGCATATCTGTTACCTCCTCAGGGCGTTCATCAATCAAAAGAATGATTAGATAAACTTCAGGGTGATTTTTAGCAATGGCATTGGCAATTTCTTTTAATAAAATGGTTTTACCCGTTTTAGGTTGCGCCACTATTAAACCACGTTGGCCTTTTCCTATAGGTGCCAACATATCTATGATACGCGTTGAATAAGTTGCTGAATTATCAGCCAAGTTCAATTTCTCATCCGGAAACAATGGGGTTAAATGTTCGAAGGCTACCCTGTCCCTTATATCAGCAGGTTCTCTGCCATTAATTTTGTCTATTTTAGTTAAAGCAAAATATTTCTCTCCTTCTTTTGGAGGGCGAATAGCGCCTCTGACCGTATCTCCCGTTTTTAGTCCAAATAATTTTATTTGAGAAGGAGATGCATATATATCATCAGGAGATGACATGTAGTTATAATCACTAGAGCGCAGGAAACCATATCCATCAGGCATCATTTCTAAAACACCTTCGCTGCTTACAATACCTTCTAATTCTTGGTATTGGGCTTGTGGTCTTTCGAAACGGTTGGGCCTTCTTCTTTCTTGAAAATTTTCATTTTCGGCAGCAGGCTCGTTGGGTCTTCTTTCAACAGGCGCTACATTTTCGATAGCGGGTTTTTCAACCACTTCAGGTGCAGGTTCATTTGAAGAAACATTTTCGTTAGTGAAATCCGCTTGAGAATGTTGGCTAATAATAGCATGTTCCGTAGTTACCTCTTCCTGTTTTGCTTTTACCTCAACAACAGGTTTAGGTTCACGAGGTTCTCTCTTTTTTATTTCAACTTTTTCTGGCCCTTTAGCCTTAACAACTCTTGGTCTGCCTCTTTTTTTCTTTGAAGGATCATCATCCCCTTCTGCAGGCGCAGTGGCTTGTTGTTCCAAGATTTTGTAAATCAATTCTTGCTTTTCTAAGCCTTTTACATTGTCTAATTTAATGGAAGAGGCAATGTCTTGCAGCTCAGAAATGAGCATGTCGTTTAACGTAATAATGTCGTACATTAGTTTTGTTTCAAAATAAATTTTCGATTGTAAAACCCTTCATGCTTTCTTAAAAAATTGAGTTGAGAAAACTAGGGGATTGTAACCTTGAATAAAATCAGAGCTGATTTTCTGTTGGCAAGTATAATAATATTTTATGATTTCCAAAGCACAATCGATTTTTTTGTTTAATAAGTAGTTTTATTGTGACTACTAATAACATATTGTGAATAATCATAGATTACAAAGTCTTTTATAATTTACATTTGAACTGCATATTTGTTATCACTATTTATAGTTACTCCTTATGCCTATCAAAAAACTACTCGTTGCCAACCGTGGCGAAATTGCTATCCGCGTTTTTCGTGCTGCCACCGAACTTAACATAAGAACCGTAGCGGTTTATACATACGAAGACCGATACAGTCTTCATAGATATAAAGCCGATGAGAGCTACCAAATAGGAAAAGAAACTGACCCATTAAAGCCATACTTGGATATTGAAGAAATTATCCATGTGGCCAAAAATGAAAAAGTGGATGCCATTCACCCTGGCTATGGATTTTTGAGCGAAAATGCACATTTCGCTTCACGATGCCGAGAGGAAGGAATCATATTTATAGGACCTGACCCAGAGGTGATGAAAAGTCTTGGTGATAAAGTATTGGCAAAAAAAGTAGCTATTGAATCAAAGGTACCTATTATAGAGGATAGTCATATTGATTTAAATACATTTGAGGATGCGCGCAGCGAAGCTGCGCGCATCAAATACCCCGTGATGATTAAAGCCGCTGCAGGTGGTGGCGGACGAGGCATGCGTGTCGTAAGAAATGAAGAATCATTAGAAGCATTGTTTAACGAAGCTAGAAACGAAGCACGCGTGGCTTTTGGTGATGATACAGTTTTCTTGGAAAAATTTATTGAAACACCTCGACATATTGAAGTGCAAATTGTTGGTGATAGACATGGAAATTTGATTCATTTATTTGAACGTGATTGTTCAGTTCAACGTAGGTTTCAAAAGGTAATTGAAATGGCGCCTGCACCAAATTTAAAAGCAGAAACTAAAAAGGCACTCTATGATTATGCACTTAAAATTTGTAAGAAAGTAAATTATAACAATGTAGGTACCGTTGAGTTTTTGGTTGACCCAGATGAAAACGTATATTTTATTGAAGTAAATCCTCGCATACAAGTGGAGCATACCGTAACAGAAGAAGTTACAGGTATTGATATTGTAAAAACACAAATACTCATTGCCCAAGGTCATCGATTGGATTCCCCTGAAATCAATATTCTTTCTCAAAGTCAAATTAGTTGTGAAGGTTTTGCAGTGCAGGTGCGAATCACAACCGAAGACCCTGCCAATAATTTTAAACCCGATCATGGAACGATCATTGCATACCGCAATGCAGGTGGGCCAGGCATTAGATTGGATGAAGGAAGTGCATATCCAAATGTAAAAATCTCTCCTTTTTTCGATTCACTTTTGGTAAAGATTACTGCCAGTGGAAAAACCCTTTCAGAAGCAAGCAATAGATTGGTTCGTGTATTGCGAGAGTTCAGAATTAGAGGAGTAAAAACCAATATCATTTTCTTAGAAAATGTGCTTCGTCATAAAGAATTTTTGGCTGGAAAAACCACAGTAAAATTCATCGAATCACATCCTGAATTGTTCAAGTTTTCAAAAGCTCTTGATAGAGGCACCAAGGCTTTACAATACATAGCAGAAGTTACTGTAAATGGAAATGAAGATGTAAAATCAATCAATCCCAACGTGCAATTTAGAAATGCAATTGTACCAGATTTCAATCCTTATGCCGAATATCCTAAAGGATCTAAAGATAGATTGAAAGATTTAGGTAGAGAAGGTTTTACACAATGGCTTAAAAACGAAAAGCCCATTCAATATACGGATTGCACCATGCGTGATGCACATCAAAGTTTGCTAGCCACAAGGGTAAGAACAGCAGACATGTTGCGCATTGCAGAAAGTTTTTCCAAAAATCATCCTGAGATATTTAGTATCGAAATGTGGGGTGGTGCTACTTTTGACGTGGCGCTTAGATTTTTGCATGAAGACCCTTGGCAACGGTTACAACTCTTAAGAGCAGCTATTCCAAATACCTTGTTTCAAATGTTAATTAGGGGATCAAATGCGGTAGGTTATAAAGCTTATCCTGATAATTTAGTTGAACGATTTATAGAAGAAAGTGGTAAAAATGGAGTAGATGTTTTCAGAATTTTCGATTCACTCAATTGGATAGAAGGTATGCGAGTAAGCATCGATGCCGTGAATGAAAGAACTGAAGGATTGGCAGAGGCTTGTATTGCTTATACAGGTGACTTCCTTAACCCTGAGAAAAACCAAAAATTCAATCTGAACTATTACCTCGATTTAGCAAAACAATTGGAAGATGCAGGGGCACATATTTTAGGTATTAAAGATATGGCAGGTCTGCTAAAACCATATCAAGCCGAAGTACTCATAACTGAACTAAAAAAATCAATTAGTATCCCCATTCATTTGCATACTCATGATACATCTAGCATTCAACCTGCCACATACTTAAAAGCCATAGAGGCAGGTGTGGATGTTATTGATGTGGCATTGGCAAGTATGAGTGGTTTGACTTCTCAACCAAACTTTAATTCAATCGTTGCTATGATGGAAGGCAATGAGCGTGAACAAAAAATCAACCTGAAATCATTAAATAAATTTAGTAACTACTGGGAAAGTATTCGCGAATATTACTATCCATTTGAAAGTGACTTGAAAGCGGGAACAGCCGAAGTTTACGACCATGAAATTCCAGGAGGACAATACTCAAACCTTCGTCCTCAGGCCCGCAGTTTGGGTTTAGAAGATAAGTTTGAAACCATCAAAGAGAATTATGAAGTGGTAAACAAAATGTTTGGTGACATCGTAAAAGTGACACCTTCAAGCAAAGTGGTAGGTGATATGGCTTTGTTCATGACTTCAAATGGCTATTCCGAAAAAGATATTTATGAAAAAGGAGATAGTATTAGTTTTCCTGATTCTGTAATGGAGTTATTTAGAGGAGACCTTGGACAAAATCCAGGAGGCTTCCCTCCTGCTTTATCTAAAGTTATTTTGAAATCTCAAAAAGCTTATACCGACAGGCCAAATGCCCACCTTGCCCCCGTTGATTTTGAAAAAGAATTTGAAGCCTTTCAAACACAATTCGGTCATGATTATAACTTCTTAGATTTCTTATCTTACAAATTTTATCCAAAGGTATTTGAAGGCTACGCTGACATGAAAAGTAAGTTTGGCGACCTTTGGCATATACCAACAGCGACCTTCTTTTATGGACTAAAAAATAATGAAGAGGTTTTGATTGAATTAGGAAGAGGAAAGAATATTTTGGTTAGAATGGTAAATACCATTAATGATGGTGAAGGAAAAGTAACTGTTCTCTTCAGACTTAATGGTCAAACACGTGCAATAGAAATAAAGGATAAAAAATTTACTGGAACCAAAGCTACAAATAAAAAAGTAAGTAATGCCGATGATGTAGGTTCACCATTGCAAGGTAGGCTATCAAAAGTATTGGTAAAAATTGGTGATAAAATTGATAAGAATACACAACTATTTGCCATTGAAGCCATGAAAATGGAAAGTACCATTTTGGCACCAAAAGCAGGAGTGGTGAAGACTATTTTCTTAAAAGATGGCTCATTGATTGAACAAGATGATGCAGTTATAGAGATTGCATAGTTCCTCTATTTTACTTCTTATTGACAGCATAATGACAAAACATCATGAGGTATTTTTGTAATGTTGTGTTCAATATGTCATCCGAAGAATTAGAACATATTTATTTTCAATACAACAAACGTGCATATAACACAGTATTGAGCTATGTTCAAAACATAGAAGATGCTGAAGAAATCACGCAAGATGTTTTTCTTGAAGTGTATCGTTCGTCTGAAAACTTTAAAGGCGAATCTAGCCTAAGCACTTGGATATATCGCATTGCCATTAATAAATGTTTGGATTTTATTAAATATAAAAATCGCAAAAAACGTTTTGCTGTTATTAGCCAATTATTCGATGCCCAATCGGGAGAGTTAGTCCATGATAAAGCTGATTTTTTTCACCCTGGTGTGAAAATTGAAAACAAAGAAAAATCCGCCATTCTATTTAAAGCCATACATAAATTACCAAAAAATCAAAAGAATGCTTTTATCCTCTCACAGCTAGAAGGCCTCAGTTATGCTGAGATTAGCGAGGTTATGCAAAACAGTATCCCTTCAGTGGAATCTCTTTTGTTTAGGGCCAAACAAAACCTTAGAAAACAATTGGGTAAATGGTATAAAGAAGAATAAGCGCAAGAAATAAATAGGAGAATCGTCTTAAATAAAACAAATAATGAAAAGTAAAAAAGACTATTGGAAAGATGAAGTGATGCAAAGCTTTGAAGGCATTCAGCAAGCTGTGCCTGATTATAGCCTTTGGATAAAGTTAGAAAATCAATTGAAGCAAGAGCCCTTCCAAATAAAAATGGTTTCAAAGCTAAAGGTATGGGCCGCTGCAGCCTCGATAATTTTCTTGTTGGGTATTAATATTTTTGTTCTTGCCCAAAACAATTCTAATAAGATAAATAAAAGTGAGATTTTGATAGAGGCCTATCAACTAAATACCAATTCTGAAATACAAATACCCTAATCATGAAACGCGAAACCTTTTTAATATTAGCTATTGTTTTCCTCGTTTTTCTAAACTTGGGAACCCTAGGCTTTTTATTTAGTAAAAGATTTATTGGAGGAGGTGGGCCTCGTAAACCAGACAAACTCATTATTGAAGGATTGAAACTTAATGATGGTCAGAAATTACAATTTGAGAATTTAAAGAAAGATCATCGATCCCAGATAAATGATATTGAAAAAGGCGAAAAAGCATACCATAAAGCTTATTTTGACCTACTTAAGACTGCCTCTTCAGATAGTTTGATGATTGATTCGGTTATAAAATCTTTATCTAAAGCCAAATATGAAAAAGACATAGCCACTTATAAACACTTCCAAAAACTCAGGCTGATGTGCGAGCCAAAACAACAAATTTTGTTTGATAGTTTAGTGGATGAGATGGGTAAAATTTTGATGCACCTTCCTGCTAAAAATAAACGAAGGGAATAAATTAATAACTCATCCCCATTTCAAATTGGTATTAATTGAAATTCTTTAACATCTTTGAGAAGTAATTAAACTTAATACTATGGATAGTTTCTTTGATATTTCATTTCGCGCTGCAATTGTTTATTTATTTATGATTTTTGCCATTCGAATTTTTGGTAAAAAGGAATTGTCTCAATTATCAATAACAGACCTTGTATTAATCCTATTAATAAGTAATGCGGTGCAAAATGCCATGGTTGGACCAGATACTTCGCTATTGGGAGGCTTATTCGCAGCAATAACCTTATTTATTTTAAATTACTTATTCAAACTTCTTTTATACAAGTCAAATCTATTTTCTCTAATAGTAGAAGGAGATTCTTACATGTTAATTTACAAAGGTGATGTAATTGAAAGGAACATGAGAAGTCAAAGAATTACTCTGTCTGAAATAGAGGCTGTAGTTCGGGAGCATGGTGTGGCTTCCATTCAAGACGTTGAACTAGCCATTCTAGAAAAAGATGGAAACATCAGTGTTCTTTCAAAGGAATTAAAAGGGCAAACGATGCACCAGAGAAAAAGTAAAAAACTTCACCCAAAGTATAAGAAATAAAAAAGCCGACCTTTTTAATGAAGGTCGGCTTTTAACTGTGATAAGATTGTCTATTTAACTATATCTTCAAACTCCACTTTAAACTCAACCCTGCGATTCTTCGATCTGCCTTCTTTAGTAGCATTGTCAGCTACTGGAACTGTTGAACCAAATCCTTCACTTCTAACTCTTTCTGCTGAAACACCTTTATTCTCTAGGTATTTTTCAACTGCCGCTGCTCTTGCTTTAGATAATTGTAGGTTCTTATCTGCATTACCCGCATTATCTGTATGCCCAGCTATATATAATTTATAAGATGGGTTTTCAATCATGGCAGTTATTACATTGTTCAATATAGCAAAGGATTCTTTCTTAATGGTAGATCTGCCAGATTCAAATTGCACTCCTTGCAAAGCACGTTCAAACAATTTACGAACCTCGGCTTTTATTTCAGGGCAACCATTATTACTTGAAGGTCCAGCCACTGTTGGACATTTATCCTTATTATCCGCTATACCATCTCCATCTGAGTCAGGACAGCCATTGAATTGTGCTGTTCCTTTTTCGTTCGGGCAAGCATCTTCACTATCTTGAATACCATCGTTATCAGTGTCAGGACAGCCACTGAATTGACTAACACCATAAACAGAAGGACATTTATCTTCACTATCTTTTATTCCGTCATTATCAGTATCAGGACAACCATCAAACTTAGCGATACCAGCAATATCAATACATTTGTCTTTGCTATCTTGTATACCATCTCCATCCGTATCAGGGCAACCATTAAATTGAGCTATACCCAACTTATCTGGACAAGCATCTAAATTATCTGCAATACCATCTTTATCCTTATCAATAATACAACCAACTTTATCTATTAAAGCACCCGCAGGAGTAT
>Ga0214921_10007874_pt1 | contig 14041 bp, 19 predicted proteins | sample LL1505_MetaG_FD_177992 | JGI IMG/M metagenome (GOLD analysis project Ga0214921, IMG submission 177992) | Freshwater microbial communities from Lake Lanier, Atlanta, Georgia, United States - LL-1505 | ecosystem: Environmental > Aquatic > Freshwater > Lake | place: USA: Georgia | collected... | reverse complement strand
AGAGAGCGACCCTGCCGATAAGATAACATATCAAACAATAAATAAAAATCTTACAAATAAGGATAATCAATCTAGTTTTTATTATGAAATGACTGCGCCAAATAATCCTACTATTATACCATATACCTCTTTTACACCAAACGACAATATGTCATATTTTTATTGTAAATGGCCTCTTTTTTTAGAATATAATGGGCCAACAGATAAACCAGGTATGCCTCTTAATAAAAGAAATTATAAATTAAATGTTAAATTATCTTATAACAGAGATGGGCGGCCGATAAAAATAGAAGAAGGTATGAATATAGCTGGAGCTGCTAAGAATGCTTTATTTAAACTTGGAGGTATTGAAACACCTGCTCTATTTAAAGAGATGATTTTTATTTCAAAGCATCATGGAGATGTAGCACAAAGTTTAGTAAAATTTAGAAATGTTAAAATGATAAATCCTAATGAAGAGGAAAGAGCAAAACGAGCAAAAGAAAAAGGAGAAGCAAGAGGAGACCCAGTTACAATTAATACTAATGATTACAAAGGTGCATTTGTATCAATTGATGTTAATGCAATTATAAAAGCGCTAACTATTCAAATGCCATATATTTTCATGTATCCTCCTGATAAAAAGTCAATAATTGTATGGAAAAATGTAACAAATATTACCCCAAAAAATCGTTATATATATCAACGAGATTATACACGAGGAAAGATTGAACAATATCTAAAAAATGTTAATGCCTATAATGAAACTATAGGTAAAATAAATGACAATAAGAAAAATTATGATATAATATTAATTGATAAATTAAAATATGAGTTTGATGGTGGTGCTGCTTTTGACCCTCTTGCTTACTATAAAAAATTAATTCAAGAAGGATTTTCACTGGCTGTTTTATCTAATTATGTTCCAAAGAATCCACTTACACAATATGAAGGTATAAATGATGATAATAAAGCATTTGACAATTTTAATAAAGATTATATAGATGATTTAGTACTGGATAATCTAGATGATACAATACAGAAGTTAAAAGATATAGAAGCAGAATTTGAAGAGAAGTCTTCTTTAATTAAAATCCCAAAAGATTATGGTAATCTTAATATGTTTGATGAGAATAAGAATGCTAGAGTAGCAGTTGAAAAAGAAGTCGCTTTATCATTTAAGCGCGATGGTGATAAATATATTTTTCAAAAATCAAGAAATGTAAAGAATGTATGGGACTATATTGATTTTAATTTTATTGTTGGAAAGGGACGAGGAACAATACCAGATTCTATAGAATGTCGTTCAGGTACTAAATTAAATTCATCATGGGGCATTGATATAATTCAATATATATATACAGAACTTAAAAAGTATAATAAGGAAGAAGCTAATAAATTTATTTTATGCTTACGTAAAATAGTAAGCCAATTAGATGATGATAAAAAGAATACATTTAATTTTGGATTAAGTTTAGTAGGTATAAACCCTATTGAAATAATACAAATTGGTGGTACGCGGTTCAAATGGATGCCAAAACTGGCTGCTACAGCCAAATCACGTAAATCACACCTCACACGAAAACAGGTTAATATTACTCAGTCACAGAGAAGAATAGAACTATTAGCTACTATGTATAAAAAATATTATCTTCAAGAATTATCTGAGATTAAAAATCATTTAGAATTAATGAAAGATTTAACATATTTATATAATAATTATATAACAGATCCTAAAAATAATGTAGCCTTTAATGATAAAGGACTAGAAATATTAAATACATATGCTAATAAACAATTTGGTATTAATATATATACTAATGTAGATAATAATGTGAATATTAGTAAAAATAAGAATGAGAGTATATTAGAACTTAATCCCAAAGATAATTATTATGTATCATACTCTGTAATAAAATACTATAATTATATTGAGAATCAATATGAACACTTTAGAGATGGATTTAAAATATATTATAAATTAAGTAAGGGGTCTTCTCCACTAGATTTTTCTATAAATACTAATGACATAGAAAAAGAATTAAAATCAATAGAACAATTAATAGCAAAATTATATATAAATCATTGGGATGAATCAGTTATACCAGTACAAGTACAAGTACAAGTACCAGTTGTACCAGTACCAGTACCAGTACCAGTACCAGTACCAGTTGCATCACGGCAAGGAAAGTGGGCCTCACGAAGAACTACAAAAACCAATAAATTTAAGCCTTACAATACTAAAAATAAGCCTAAAAATGGCGGACACAAAACTCAAAAGAAACGCACTAAAAAATAATAAAACATAAATCACACCATACTCATGTCTCTTGACAAATCATCCGCATCAGATATACTTCTAGACCTTTTTCTTTTATACATATAAATTTTTAGTATTACTACCAATTTATATAATATATACGCCGCTACAACTGCTATAATCGTCTCAATAAATACTTGTAATGCCTGTACTTCATAAATATTACTTATACTTTTATTTAAAGCTTCTCCTATTGCGTCCATTCCATTATATTACATTATATTACTTATAATTTCCAATAATCAATTTTATCTAACTATCTAAAGATTTACTACGTTAAAATAATAAAATTGGATACCGAATGACTAAATTAATCTACTTTATTCGGCACGCAGAAGCAGAGCATAATGTCGCATATAACATATATGGAGAATCTGCATACGAATCACCTAGTTTTAGAGATGCAGACATAACATTGAATGGTATTTCTCAAGCAGAAAAGCTCGCAATTAGTATGGACTTTATTCCATTTGAAGTAGTTTTTACATCTCCATTGGTAAGAACACTACATACTTCATCTATTCTATTTAAACATCATTGTATTCCTATTATTGCACACGAGGATATTAGAGAGCGATATGATAGACATCCTGTCAATAATAGAAAGGATGTCACTCAACTAAAAGATTTGTATCCGATTGATTTCTCAGAAATTATTAGTAATAAAGATATGTTATATAATACACCAGATGATTTAGAGTCGCGCGCAAAATCATTTATTAAATATGTTTTAGCTAGACCTGAAAAGTATATTGCAGTTGTTAGTCATGAAACATTTTTAAGAGAAGTCCTATCTCAGTTTAAAATACCAAACTATAATTTGAAGAATTGTGAGTATAAGTGTATTGAGATTTATTAAAGCCAAGACCTTAGTAAATGGCGCGCAATAACAAAGAGCACGCCTCCCCAAAGTGTATCAGCAATGGCAAATTTCCAGTCATAATGTTGAAGTACAGCATGATTAGTAAAATCATATACACCATAAATACACACACCGTATAGAAATGCTTCTTTAGCAGATTTTGTCTGAAGTAGCATATAAGCTAAAAATAAATATACTATGATAGCACTAATAAAACGCAGTTGAATCGGCTGACCCTGAATGAGTTCTATCATTTTACGAGCATAAATACCGCCTGTGGCAAGCCAGAAAATATCAACTAAAAATAGAACACCAGCTGTTTTAAGAAGTGAGTAAAATTGATTCATTTCTTAAAGCATAGATAATTATCTAGTCATAAGATATATGTCGCTTATACTAAAAATTGCGAATGTAATTTATCGTATATTCCTGTCATGTACGACGAATAATACAAATAAAATAACGCCAGATGAATTTGATATGTACATACAAGAATATGTTAAAAAGCATCCAGAAATAATGATTGAACGGTCTAAAGACCTTTAAGTTGATAACTAGTTAATAGAATGGAGACATCCACCATCCAAATAGATGGATTTAGTACAAATCTACATGGATGCCGAATATTATGTCAAGGTCCGTTTTCAAACGGAAAGTATGCTCCAATAATGGAATCTATTCAAAAAATGAGAGAGCCTTTTAAGAAGAAAATACTTTTAACACGTACCGCCTTTTCACTATGCCAAATGGCCCCACTCCAATATGATGCGTCATTTCAAGTAAAAGATACAGCCGATTGGACACTTATTCTTACATATATTACATACGCGCCAAAACCCTTGCTCGTAGTGTCAGAGGACATCCCCATTCCTGATGGTCTATGGCAGAAGCTAAATAAGACTATCACATTTGTAAATATATCATCATCGCATGTATTAAATGTCCGCCCATATGACGCCATTTTTTTCGCATCAATTGAAGAACTAACAATATCCTATGCAGAATATGTTTTCAAAGTACTTCAAAGTGTATATAAATCGAGTTACACGCAGAAGGAGCACAAGGAAGTATTACAGGAACTGCGTGTAGCAGGAGCGGGAATATGTTGGACACGACATGAGGAATCAATCGCAGGTGGAAGTATATATTGGTATGACCCCGTAGGCAATAATCAAGGCGATAGTTTATCAAATAAACAAATGTCTGAATTATTTATGTGGCTCTCTCGTCAGTTTAATAGGGATTAGCACGCAACCGTATATATTTAATTAGAACCAGCAGCTTGTCCAGTCTTGGTCATATCGGGTACTCCAGCCGCCGCGCCTCCCTTGCGGGTGTGCTTGCGCGTATGACGTCCCTTTTTATGACGGCGTCCATCAACCATTGACTTACGCATGACCTTGAACGTTCCCTTCTTGGGCTTGTAGCCGAGGGCAAAAAGGCGCTTAATCGCCTTCTTTCCAGCGGCATGCTTCTTGCGAGACACGATGCGTCCCTTGTGTTTCATAAGGTCCTTCTTATGGAGATTTCCACTTGTGTGTTTAGCCGTTCCGTGAAATACTTCAGCCTTTGTGCCAACTGCTTTAATTTTGTCCGTCATTTCTATATTTATCGCATAGATTTAATTTTAGATCTTAAGATAGGGTATACAAATACCGTATACAAATATTTTGAAATATTGTCCTCTCAGACATACCTATAAAATATTCTGTAATCTATATCCAGCCAGTGCTAATCGCTTTTCTACTACAGGCAGATTCTCATTATAGTAATCATCGCCGAGCACCGTTTCATCTGTATAAGCATTTGAACAAGCTAATTTTACACTTTCAGTGGCCCAATCATCATAATTTGTATTATTGTCGTCTATTTTAATATTGTCTATTAAATATTTTGTATAATCTAATATGTTATTATTAAAATCCAGCAATCTATGTGATATAATGCCAGTATCCCATACATAATGTAAATTATGAGAATGTTTATACCATTTTACTTGAATAGTATTGCCGCCTCTATCAGATGTAAATCCCACATGTAATGGTTGATGTACATCACCGACAAAATGAATGGTAAATTTCACTCCTTCCGCCGTGTCCAACTGTTGAGTATAATTTCTTATCGCGCCTGTTACGCACTGCTCATCTACGCAATCTCTATCACGAACATAAGTACATAAATTGTCAGGTGTATCTACATAATGTAGTATCGCGCTCCATTTATAGTCGTCGTATTCTTTAACTTCATCTGCCCAATTACTAACGTTAGCAAGTGATGTACCTAGAAACGATGTATATTTGTTTATGGTATTTACATCACCTGTAAGTTGTGCGTATGTAGCTATAATTTCATGTCCTTCTGGCCCCCATGATATAACAGAACTAACGCATAATAATAGTATAGATATACATCTAAATATCATTTAATATATACATAGATAATAATTATCATAATTAGGGATGCCTGATAAGAAACGGAATAAGACACGAAAGGTCTATTATCCTCCAAAATACTACAGAGGATTAAGCGCTAAAAAGAAAACACAGAGGCTAGAAGAAATTAAAAAATATGGTGCGATGTCTTGGAAGAATAGAAAGGCCTACGTTGGATTCAAAACAAATAAGGGGATAGTTACTCGTAAATCAAAATATACCGCAAATTGGCGTAGTATATTTCCAGAGGCTAAGTCACTTGAAAGTAAATCAAAGGCAACTGGTGTTCCCCTTAAATACATTATGGAGTCTTATAACCGCGGTGTTGCCGCTTGGAGAACAGGTCATAGGCCCGGTGCTACAAAAGAGCAATGGGGATATGCGCGTGTCCATTCATTTTTGCTTTGTGGAAAAACCTATTATACAACGGATTCTGATATAGCTGAAAAAGCTAAAAAAGGGTCAGTAAAAGCAAAAGCATGGTTTAAAAGATGTCCCAAATCCCCCAAAAAATAAAAATTGAAATTTAGGACCTATAAATTAAAGGCAAGCAACAATGGACATTGATACAGAAATCGAGGATGTTGATGAAGAGACAACCCATGATGATGAATGGAAGCTCCAGCATCTCGACCAATTGGATAATGAAGAACAGTTAAATCTAATTCTCCGCGAAATCAATCATATTATGTGGCACGGTGTCAAGCCAACGGATGACTGGTACAATGAGCGATTTCATTATATTAACACGTATGCCAGTATAAACTGGTCAGATTTATCATCGCGATTTGACAATAAGGATGAGTATATCAATGAAACTGCCGCGCATATTCTAGAACTTATTGGTGAATTAGTGGAGGAACGTGGTGTAAAGCGTGAGTTTAATCTCGCTAAATACTACAGAGCCATCCTTAATATTAAAGAGCTGTGGGCATACTACAAGGATGCATATATGGGTGATGAATCTGATACAAACGTTGTGGACTTAATTGAGGGATTGAAGTTCTTATGATCTAAAAAATATAATAAAAATATTATATAATATTATATAATATTATTTTTGTTATATCGTATATATAAGAACCTAAACCGTTACCGCGTCTATAATACAGGACAGGACAAAAAATTGAAATCTGATTAACCTTAAAAAAAGATTTATCGAACTCATTTGAATATCGCATCACCCAGCTTTAATGACATACACGTATATCAAAAATGAAGATGACCATTTTGTATGTCCTACATGTGCGGTAGTAAAGAAAAATCAGAATACAATGTTCTACCATATAAAAAAGCATGAAGAACAATTAACCCATATATGTAAAGCCTGTAAAAAGGGATTTCTTCAAAAGCAGACACTAGATTTACATATTAGGTCCAAACATCCTGAACTACTAAAGGACAATGGTACTAATGAAAAGAAGTTCAAGTGTCCCTTTGATGATTGTGAATTTTCAGCGCTTACAAAAGGTAATTGTGTAATTCATTGTCTAAGAGTACATTTTCAAGAGGAAATTGGCGAAATGATGATAAAAGACAATGAAACAAAGATTATTACCTGTAATAGTTGTGATAAGGAATTTACTAATTCATGTGCATTTTATTATCACTGTAAGGGATGTATTACGTTTGATAAAACAGATGAGAAGTATAAGAGATTTGAAGAATTGACTGCTTAGAGTAGTTACAAGTTACAGATTATCTGTTACAGGTTATATATTTTTTGTATTAATCAGTTTTATACTTATGAAAATAAGAAGGTGCTTCAATGAAAGAAACAGGCTTTTGAGGAATGCGACCACAAAGTCCATACATCTGGTTAAAGCTGTATCGTGCTTTTCGTCGCTCTGCGCCACATGCCCATATTAACTCAGACCTCCAGTTTAGAATAGTAGTTGGCATCTTTAGCTCAGGAAAGTGGAGTTGAAAGAGTTGTCGCCAAACCTCATTGTAGCTTACTAATTTATTCATAAGACGACATGTTGCGGCGACATTTTCTAGTTCATGTTCGCCAACATATACAAAAATCTCAAATAGTATCTCAACTGGAAGTGATGCCGTAAATGGACAGCATTCTGTCACGATGTCTTCTGTAATTTGTAGCATTTATATCTATAATATTAATCGGTCTAAATTTGAATAATAATTTTACACTTTTACTAAAACTACAAATGGCATCCTTTTATGATTCTCATGCTACTGCATTCTCCAAGAGTCGTTTTCGTATCTGGCCATGTGTCAAAAAATTCCTTGATGTACTTCCTCCAAATTCCAAAGTCCTTGATATAGGCTGTGGAAATGGGAAAAATATGACTTATCGTACTGATATTCAAATGTATGGTCTTGAAAAATCACAGGCACTATGTAATATTTGTGCTGCGCGTGGTCTAAAAGTTGTACAGGGCGACGCATTAAAACTTCCGTTTGAAGATAATAATTTTGACGCAATAATAATGATCGCAGTTATTCATCATATTCATCCTGAACAACATAAACAAGTACTACAAGAAATTAAACGTGTTCTTAAACCAAGTGGTAAATGTCTAATTACAAATTGGTCGGTTGAGCAACCTGAAGATGCAAGGCGGCAATTTCAGACGGGTCTAAACTGGGTTATTTGGAAGGGAAAAGAGGGTACGCCGCTGCCATACTGGATAATGGATAAGGCGCTGGCACATGAATTCATTAATTATATGCCAGCAGGCCTACAATTAACGGATTTAGAATGGGAAGCTGGAAATTGGTATATATTTATAAGAAGCTCTTTATAATCACACATACATTATGCTTTATTATAGAAATCAACATTAATTAATTGTGATACTACATTAACAAAATCATTATCTGTTTTTCTTTCAATAATATTTCCTAAGTTTGTATCAAATAATGGTATATATTTATGGCTTAATCTACATAAATAATTATCAACCCATGAAAATGTTCTTACCGCTTCTTTTTTCTCTATCTTTTGAGAATTAAGATGTCTAATCTTATCGACATCGCTTTTATGACAAATTTTGTATTGAATTGCGACTCTTTCGGATGTTTCATTCATCGCCCCTGCATGAACACTATCAGCATTGAACAAGATTGATGTTCCAGGTGTTCCACTAATAGTTATAGGATTGCTAATAATATATTTTTGTTTATAGGAGCCAGGGCAAATAGATAATAATTTACCATCGGTTAAATAAATAATAAGTGTATAAGATGGGTGTGATAATTCTTGAAAACGCTGTGATGATGTGACATCTCTATGAAAAGTGTATAGTGTCGAATTAACTATTTTATATTCGTAATCTAAAAACTGATAGCCATCAGGCAATTTATTTAGAATCTCCTTAAATATTTGTGTTTTATTTCTTCTAAATCTATTAACATCTGTTTTAAACACTTCAAAACCGTCATTTTCTAATGAAAAATCATATTTATTAGAAACTACATTAGATGAAACATAATTAGGACATAAAATTAGAAATAAAATTACTAATATAATCAATAATATATATTTTATCATACTATATATACTATTTATTATATAATGATTTATAGTGCCATTAATTTATGATGACGGCGGCGGTTCGCATAGCCGCCGTCGGCTTATGATGACGGCGGTTCAGGATGTGCCTCCAGTTGTTTAATTAAAGAGAATAGATGATATCCACCAGCACCAAACCCTACCATTAACATTAATTCATAGGCAAAACGCGGCGTCTCTTTTTTATGATATCCAATATATATTAAGAGGGGAGCGATTGTTAAAACATGTAATGCATTTACCCAACTGTATGCTGAACGATTCTTTAGCCGTATAGTAAGTTTGACACCATGATATACAAGAATGACTAGTCCAATTGCGAGTAAAGCCATATATAGCCATTGTGGTGTTTCTGCTCTCATAAATCCAATATATAGAAAGAGTGGAACAACAAATACTAAATGAATAATCGCCAACCAAAAATGATTATCAAACTCCATTTCTAAATAAGAACTTTTTATAAAAAATGTCGGGCAAACTATCCGCGCCTAACCCAAGTATAAACCCTGCAATTGGTAAAGTAAAAGCCGCATAATAGAACAATTTTAGTTGTGTAGGAGTTAAGACATATTCAGCTATGTATGATAAAATAACCCAAAATGCCACGAGATATATAATATATACAACAGTTAGCTCCTTCCATTTTTCCTCTATAACACCTGTAATTTTATTATATTCCATACGACTGTGTGCTACTTATAGGATTAAAATAAAATAATTATATAGAGTCTAGCATCATGTCAGCTTTGGCCGAGGTTTATAGACTTATAAGAACTATTGAGTATATTCAAGAAGAGGAAATACAGTGTCCGTCTTGTTTTATATACTTTAATAAACGATGGTGTAGAGATAATGAAACATCATGTTTCTTTTGTATAAATTTTGTCGCATCAAAAGATACATATAATTCTATTATGGAGAATATTGACTGGTATTATATAAACTCCGATGAATATGATCACGCATTATATTGTAGAGAGTTTAAGAAAAATCTTAGAAAATGGATGAGTGAATTTCCAATACCCAAACTAAGTCTAAGCTCTTGGCTATTTCTTTAAGGCGCCCCTTTTAGCCCCCCTTTTCAATAATTACACTTCCATATTTTTATTATAAACATCCAGAACACGGGCAGAAGGGTCAATATACTCAGTAATTTCCTTTCCATCCGCCGACCACTTAGGTTGCCAGTATCCAGGAATTACATTTTGTCTTTCTTCACCAAAAATGCTACAGAAAATCTTCCTATAGTAATACGCCTCCTTCGTCTTTGGCGTACAATAAGGGTACTTTTCGGCTGCACAAGCCATTTCTAAATCCGTTACTTTGCTAACAATCCACTCCTGAATTATTTGAAACCACGACTTTTCCCCAGAGACTCCATCAGAAAATGCCTCCTTCTTGCGCCACAGTACTTCACCAGGAAGAACACCCGTATCCTGAAATGCCTCACGTAACCACCACTTCTCCATATTTCTATAAGTTGGCATACGTCTATCAGCTGGAATCTTCCAATATGCACTAATGAATTCAGGATCCAATAAAGGAACCCGCCCCTCCAAACCCCAGCGACTAATACATCTATCCGCCCGTTTTACATCATAATAATGAATGTTTTTCACATATTCCACAGCACATTTATTAAGCTCATCTCCGTTAGGAGCATACCAATTAAAGAGGTATGAAGAGCATACTTCGTCAGGTCCCTCGCCGACCATAACCACTTTACAATCGGTATTAGTGCCAATCCACTTACTAACGAGATATTGGCCAACCGACGCACGCACAGAAGTAGTATCCCACGATTCAATCGTTCGAATAACATCAGGAATAGCATCAACACCCTCTTGTGGCGTAAAAAATACATCAGTATGCGTTGAGCCAATGTGCTTGGCGACTTGGCGAGCGAACTTCATATCAGTCCCTTCACTGGATGTAAATGGCTCGCCGCCATCTACACTGAAAGTTCCCTTTCCCATACCACAGCAAAAGGTGCGAATAGGTTTCCCAAGAATTTTGGCTGATAGAGCTGCGACAAGTGACGAATCAACACCACCAGACAGAAGAAATGCGAAGGGTTTATCAGCATTCAGCCTGCGCCGAACCGAATTTAGAACGGATAATTGAATCATATTAAGTCGTATATTCTCAGGCACATAGACATTCATGTAATCAGCGCACATGTTATACACGGATTTGAAATCATATATATTAAGTTTAACATTGATAAGTTCATCAATAGTATAAGTAAAAACATTTCCAGGGGGAAACTCAGTAATTTTAGTATTTTTATGACTTATACAACCCTTAATTTCTGAAGAAAATAGGAGTGTATCAATAGTGTCAGGTGAATAATAAAGGGGCCGAATACCAATTTCATCACGCGCCACAATAACTTTTTTCAGATTTTTTAAACGGTCAAACTCAAAAAGCATAAATGCAAATTCACCTTTTACATCTTCTTTTACAAATCTATTAAAATCATTCTCTGTATAAAACTTTGACATTGCCATATAGGCCTGGGGAATTACGTAGCAGTCACTTTCTATACCATCATTGCTAGCCGATAGATTATACTTAGCAGAAATCTCTTTATAATTGTAGATTTCTCCGTTACAAATGAAAATAACGGTGCGATTATCATCTTCCAAGATAAATGGCTGATTTGAGGCAAAGGTATCATCAATAATCGCCAGCCGATGAAATCCAATTAGGACATTTTTATAAGATTCAAAGTATGAATTATCAGGGCCGCGGTGCTTCAAATTATAAAAATCTTGAAATAGCTCAGCCATTTTAAGATTTTTGCCTTTCAGATTAATGAGTGACCATATTCCGCACATCCTTTGGGTTCTTATTATAATTTCATAGTTTTTATTTAGGCTATTTATAAGTCTAAAAGTTCAATACTTTTAGATGACTAAGTCTAAGACCAAGTTTAGAGATGCGATATTGCGCGACGAAATGTATCGCATTCAAGTAATTTATCTGCCTGTACCAAAGCACTTTCAACCCAGCACTGCTTTACTGCAAACGATTCGCCGCACATAAATAAATTTGGCATTGATTTAGGACGAGGATTAAGTGATTTATTACTCTCCTCTTCTACATTATAACTTCCAGGAAGCCAATAAGTACATCCATCATACCATGGATGTTGTTTAAAGAAGATGGGGTCAGGGATATTTAATTCAGGAAATAGCTTACGTATTTTCGTCATTACTATTTCTTTTACATCATTATCACCACTATCATCTATATTCTGCTTAAACCACCACTTAGCATCTACACCATCGGTATATGAAATCATTACAATGCCCCTCCTAAAATCAACTGGAATGATATATCGGATGCGGGAATTAGTTACAATCTTATTATATTTAGAAAACCATGAAACACCATTTTTAGTTGGAAACACGGCATAAATACGTAATAAGGGCATCATTGTCAGATGACGAAGCACAGATATATTATTAACTCCCTCTATTTTAGTTAGCGCACTATGATGTAATGCCAGCACAACCACTTTGCCTGTATATGAAGTTCTATTACGTGTATTGCGAATTCTACAATTAATAGTAACACTATTATCATGATTAGCAGTAACTTTATAGGCATCAACGTCTATTATAACTTTGCCACCTAGATCTATAAATTCATCCATCATTGCATTCGTTAGAGATGAAAATCCTTCTTTTACAACTCCAAAGCCACTGGCCCCCATCTCTTTTTTAAAAGATTCCAAAGCTAAATCAGCGCGAAGTGTATGTATTTCAGAATAATATGGAAATTGTTCATATAGTTTTTTCGCAGCGGCTAGTCCAATAGTTTTATTAAGTAGTTCGCCCAATGTATGAGTTGCTAGCATATCGGCCGACAATTGTTCAATTGGACCAAAATAGAATTGAATCAGATCACTAAAATTATTTTCAGTAATTTCTGCCGTTTTTTCATTTATAAAACTAGACTCACTGCCAATTGGTATGAATGTTAGACCATAGTCTTTTAGTAATTGTAACACCTTTGTATGAGTTGTAGCAATTCTACCTGCACCATTTTCCCATTGAACTTCGCCGATTCTAGGGATATTTTTCCTAAATGTAACTATGCGCCCCCCAATGTATGCATATTTTTCAAGAATACAGCAATTTATACCAGGGCGTGCCTTTAATGCCTCTATACCAACCCTTAATCCCGCGATGCCGCCACCAACTATTATTAAGTCATATGATGTCATCCTAATAATTAATTATAAAACCAGGCCCGTATGCCATTAATAGTTCTCGCCATAAGCTCACATGATAACATAAATATTCCAAGCGTACTTCCCAATATAACAATTCCAGAAGTAGATTCTGGGGTAATAGGAATATGAAATGTGTCTAATATTGGGTCAACGAAACTTTTTTTATCACCAATTAATCTGGATTCTATTTTGCTAAAAATACATCCACCAACTATAATATGCTGTAACCAGATAAGTCCAGCAATACAATAAAATAATAAAAATAGTAAATAAGATGGCATAAATGTATGTATAATTATATACCAAATAAAACAAATATATATAATAGAATGATGGAGAAATCTAATAAATATACCTATACGTTTATCATCATTTTCCCAAAAACATAATACTCTAAGTATTTTTTCAAAATTATCTTCTAGTATTTTTGGTAGCCATCTTTCTTCATCAGCTTTATCCACCATCTTTTTATTTTTAATATTATTTTTAATTTTATATTCACATGAATTAATCTAATATGCGAATATAAAGGTAATATATCGTTATATTAGTAACATAATGATGGCATTTGCAGAAGGACATCATCAGTTTGCCTTAGGTAAGCGACGATTTAATGAAGATACTAATACACCTACACAAGATATATGTAAGAGATTTAAGACAGTAT
>Ga0214921_10007873_pt1 | contig 14041 bp, 9 predicted proteins | sample LL1505_MetaG_FD_177992 | JGI IMG/M metagenome (GOLD analysis project Ga0214921, IMG submission 177992) | Freshwater microbial communities from Lake Lanier, Atlanta, Georgia, United States - LL-1505 | ecosystem: Environmental > Aquatic > Freshwater > Lake | place: USA: Georgia | collected 2015-05-28 | reverse complement strand
ATCACACTCCTTACTCTTTTTTTGAAGCGCCTCGCGTTCACGCTCGGCATGGGTTTTATTGGAAGTATCCAATCCATGAAGTGATTAACCCAAAGGTTGGGCTTGAGGTTCGAAGAGATGCCATCCCATTAGAAATCAATCACAAGCCGGACAGAACTAAGAGTCGTGGAAGCTACCTTCCATTATTGGAATTGGCCGTAAAAGAATCCCCAACAGATTGGCGCATGCTTCATTATTTGGTGCGAGAGTACGAATACAACCAAAATTGGTTAGAACTTTTAAGATTTGCCGAGACTGCGATGCAGTTGCAGCAAGGCTGGGATGTCGAAAGAGCATCAACGTGCATGTGGGCCTCGCGTGCTGCGTGGGAGCTTGGATTAACTGATTACGCTCTTAGTTGGGCAAGTAAGGCCACCAAAGAAGCACCTTACTTTTACGAAGCTTGGCATTGGCGTGCACACATTCACCACTTGTTAGGAAAGTGGAGCGAGACAAATGAGTATGCAAAGAAAATATTGGAGTTGTCTCGACATGCTCATCATCTTGTTAAACCAGAGATTTGGGATTGGTGGGGTTACGATTTAATCGCACTTTCTGCTCACAAACTCGGAAACCAAGTTGAAGCGGTTAAATATGGTGAACTAGCAATACAAGGATCACCCTCTGATCAGCGGCTAAAAGATAACCTCAAGTTTTATTCCGAAGCTCTGAAATCCGAATAGTTTGTTGATGCCACGATGAATAAAAAAGTTTTTTGGGCAGTTTTAGCTAAGCAAGCTGAAAAAACTTTGCCACTTTATCTGAAATGTTTACTGAATCAAGATTATGACAAAAAAAGCATAGTTTTATACATTAGAACTAACGACAGCACTGATAAAACTGAAAGTATCTTGGAGAAATTTATATCAGAACACGGAGATAAGTATTGTTCTGTAATCTACGACAACTCCTCCGTTGATTCACGACTGCGGGAATTTGAAAATCATGATTGGAATGCTTTTCGCTTTCAGATTTTAGGTGGAATTCGAAACCGTAGCCTAAAGTTGGCCGAAGAGCATGAATGTGATTTCTATTTTGTCTGCGATGTTGACAACTTTATTGTATCTAACACTTTATCAAACTTGGTTTCTCTGAATCTCGAGATTGTTGCACCAATGCTTGTCAATGCTAAGTCAAAGGAAGCAAGAGATTCCGGTATAGGTGGAGGTGACCTGTATTCAAATTTTCACTGTGACTATGATGAAGAAGGGGCTTATCTCCATGATTCCCGATATGACAGACTTATTACCCGTGAAGATCGTGGAATTCACAGGGTTCGTCTCATCCACTGCACGTATTTAGTACGAGTTGATGTAATTCCAAAAATAGATTATCTGCTCAATCCTTACAATTACGAGTATCGCAATTTCACAATTTCAGCTGAACAAAACGGAGTTCCGCAATATCTCGATAATCGCATCCCATACGGATCTCTAAGTTTGATCGATGATCCATCTGAATCAGAGTCACTTATTCAAGATTTTGAAAGACTATCAAGACCAAACTCTATTGTTTATAAGATTTTGCATGTAGGAAATGATGAAAATCGAAAAGCTAATCATAGAAATCTAGACAGATTATTTGGTAAGTATTTCCATAGATTGAGCGCAAAAACACAGTATTTATCCTCCCTAGAGGATACACGTAGTTATCTAGCATGTAATTCCGACTTAAAAGTTTTAGATAATCTGGATTATGAAGGCTGGCTACCTGGTGCTATTGGAATTTGGGCAAGTTGGAAAAATGCCTTAAACGTTTTTACAAAGTCAGATTCGGCTGCCTTGATTTTAATGGAAGATGATTTATGGGTGACCGAAGAATTCGTTTCTAGAGATATTTTAATGGCTGCTTCAGAACTACCTGCTGGGTGGGATTACTTAACTTTGTACACCCCAGAGACGCAACGAAATGTTTTTACTGATGAATATGATGAAGGGCTTCAATTTGCTTGTCGCCCTTATCACACCCATTGCAATGTGGCAGTCATTTTTTCTCAATCTGGGGCGGAGAAACTTTTGAAGCACATGTCTGAAGGAGTTTTTCAGAACACCGATCTATATTTGTTTATAAACAAGGAAAACAGTTTAAAGGGTTTTGCCTTAAAACCTGAAGTAATGTTACACAAGGTATCGACATACTTGGATTGGAACAGCACGGTGGGGGTTCCCCACCAAGGTAGGAAATATTCGAAATCGGATCTATATGAATCAAATGAATAACGGAGTACAGGTCAATGCTGTTTATGTAGTCAAAAACGAGTGGCCTCTACTTGCAGTGTCAATTTCGCACGCTCTAACTAACTATGCCGACAAAGTAATAATTATCGATACCGGCAGCGAGGATGGAATCTTTGAAGGAATCAAGGTTTTACAGACATTTTGGAGTAATAGAATCGAATTGTATCGATGCAATCAAGAAATCTATGATCAAATTCCGCTGACAAATTTACTGTTCGAAATGTCAAGAGAAAACAACGCTGATTGGACGATGATTTTAGACGCAGATGAGTTCTTTGTGCATGATAACTATCCGGAATTTCTCCAGAAACTGTCTCAAACTCACGAAATATGGTCTTCATACGCGATCAAAGTTGTGAACTTTATTGTCAATGAACAACACGAAGACTCCAACCTTGATGATTTTGGTAAAATTTCCTATCAAGTTGTGGGCCAAAATTCGAGTTCAATAAATGATACTGATTATCCTTTACGAGTACTATCCGGAGAAATACCACTTCAATCACGAATCACCCCAGACAAATTACTGGTAAGGAATCCAAGCGACGTGTTTGTGTCGCAGGGCAACCATCAGATTGTATTTGGTGATGGCATCTGGTGGGAAAAACACGATTCATCGGTGTCTTCTGGAAGTTTTCTAGGCGGGATGATTTGTCATCTGCCGTACACATCAAAACAACGTTTAGTGGCAAAAAGAAAACGAAGTTTTTTTGACAGGCAGGAAACCACCAACCGTTTAAATGTTGATAGCTTTAAGCATGAATCTCACGCATCACTGCGCAGCAGAGCTGTCCTTAACACAAAAAATAGAGAGAATTGGCTGCAATCTGGGGTCATTGTGGCAAATGAATCATTTGCTCGATCTATAGCGCCAGTGATATCTAAGCTTGAGAAGCTTTGGCCACAGTTAACCCTCGCAAAGTTTAGTAAAGATGCCCAGAGTTCTTTTCCTGATTCCTTGGATTTAAAGATAGTGAGTAAACTGATTCGCAAGTATCACTCACGTGCAGAGACGATGTGGGATGGTCAAAGATAGAATGAAAGTAATCGTCTCCCTCACAACAATTCCAAAGCGAATGTCAAGTTTGCACCTAGTATTACAATCCATTTTAGATCAATCGTATCCGATCTTGGAAATTCATCTAAACATTCCGTATTTCTGTCTGAGAACTGGTGAACATTACGAAATCCCACCAGAAATTCGCCAGTTTCCAAAAGTGAAGTTGTTTAGGACAGAAGACTTTGGTGCGGCTACAAAAGTTGCACCAACATTTAGGAGAGTAGGAAGAGACGGATCTTCTTTTATTTGGCAGATTGATGACGACATCTGTTATCCCCAGAATGCCTTGGAGTTGCTTGTGCAGGGAATGGCTATGAAAAATGAAACAGAAATAGTTTGTAGATATGGCGGAGTATTGAACAATGGATTCAATATGCAGCCTCTTTACGGAGTGGGTACTGTAGATTTCATGGAAGGCTATGGAGGTATTCTATATCCGCCAAACTGTATCGAACCGAAATTTTTCCATGTCTTGAATGAGATTAAAGAGATTGAGTTCATCCGCAACGCCGATGATGTCTATCTGTCGATGTATTTCAAGTTTGTTGGGGTTAAAATGTTTATGTATCACCCACTAAGCGAGCAAAATCCTTATGGTATCAATTCAATTACATCATCAACTGTCGATGCATTGTCAGATTCAGGTCATCTTGATAATTACGGGAAAGCTTTTAACTACCTCACGAATGTTTTTGAGCGGGACCATCTCACGTTTCACTCATCATGACCTAAGGACTTGTTTTATCTTGTGACAAACAGCCTCCGGGTTCAAATGAGTTGAATAGTTCAAGAAATCCTCATAGGGATAATTGTTAACTTCTTGATCTAAATGGAATTGTCCGTCTGAGGTACACTTTCTTAGTGACCGTAAGCTTACTCGGGATATCCGCTTCAGCCCCTAGAGGGAAGCAAAAGAAGTCTTTTCGTCCTATCCGATCACTCGCCGCCCTACTGGTAATTATCATTTCACTTTCTTTCTTGATGTTTACAGGCAAAACATTGCAACCAAAGCTTGGATTAGATTTACGAGGTGGCACAACTATTGTTCTGAAACCTCAATTAACTGATGTTGGAAAAATCACACCAGACTCTGTTGCGCAAGCCATTTCTGTTTTGAGACAAAGAATTGATGGGGTTGGTGTTTCTGAAAGTGAAATTCGAGCAGAAGGCTCGGGAGCTTCTACAAAAATCGTTGTATCAGTCCCTGGCACTACTCAAAGAGAGCTCGTGGCATTGGTTGGTCAAACTGCCAAGCTTTCAATTCGTCCCGTCCTGTTTGCTGGTAGTGCCTTAACTGCAAATGCAGAGGTTGCCTTTCCTGCATATATTGATGCAAAGTCACGAAGTAGTTATTTGGCCTTAGATTGTAAAAAGGAAATAACCTCTTCATTGGATAATCCAGCCCAGAATTTGTTTTCCTGTGATGAAGGTAAAGGTACCAAATTTATTTTGGGTGCCTCAAAGGTACAGGGGTCTCAAGTAGATTCGGCACAATTTTCATTGGATAACTCATTAGGCTGGATCACAACAATTAATTTTGACGCAAAAGGGCAAGATTATTTTGGCGAATTAACTACAAGGATTGCCACCCTACCCGCACCTCAAAATCAAATCGCTATTGTGCTTGATGGAAAGGTTGTTACCGCTCCTAGAGTTGATGGACCCTTGACCGGCGGGAATGTGAGCATTTACGGAAGTTTTACCCGTGAATATGCGAGTGGGTTGGCAAATGTTTTAAAATATGGCGCTTTGCCTTTCTCCTTTGAAGTCAGTGAAGTCCAACAGATTTCTGCATCATTAGGTGCTGCGCAATTAAAATCTGGCATTGCAGCCGGACTACTTGGATTACTTCTAATTTCAATTTATATCTTTTTTTACTACAGAGTTCTAGGAATCCTTGCGGCGGGGTCGCTACTCATTGCATTCATAATTACCTATCAAATTTTCGTTATCTTAGGTGGAGTAATTGGCTTAACCCTGACTTTGGCTGGAATCGCCGGTGCCATTGTCTCTATTGGCGTAACAGCGGACTCATTTATTGTTTATTTTGAAAGAGTCCGAGATGAACTTCGGGTGGGAACCAGTTTGCAGCTTTCTTTAATCCGCGGCTGGGCAAAAGCAAGACGTACAATTTGGGTGGCAGATGCAGTCTCTTTGATCGCAGCATTTGTTTTGTATTTTGGCACTACCGGAAACGTCAGAGGATTTGCTTTTACCCTTGGCTTAACCACCATAATCGATCTGGTTATTGTTTACTTCTTCACGCGTCCGGTCTTAGTCCTTTTGGCAAAATTAGACTTTTTTTCTAAGGGCCATCCGCTTTCAGGTTTAAGCCAAGAAAGTATTGGAACAGTGGTTGATACGGCCAAAAAAAGAAAATTCAATTTTGATGAAATCGGCGGAAAGTTGTTTAGAGGTGAGACTTCATTAAACATTGTCGCAAAACCGAAGCGTTGGTACGTATTTTCTGGCACCTTGATTGCGATTTCTGCTGTTTCTCTGGGGATTTCAGGCTTAAATCTAGGTTTGGAGTTTAAAGGTGGCAGCGTAAATACAGTTACAACCTCACAGCCATCGACGCAAAAAGCACAACAAGTATTAAGTTCTATTGGATATTCCGAGCAAGCCGTTGTACAAATTATCGGAAAAGATAAGGTAAGAATTGAAACTTCTCAGCTAAGTAATGAAACTGCCAATAAATTAGCTGCAGCACTTTCTGACGAGTTTAATGTACCGATTGAAACAATTGATTCTCAATCAGTAGGACCGTCTTGGGGCGCAGAGATATCTAAAAAGGCATTCCTTGCCCTAATTTGGTTTATTCTGATTTTGGTCGTGTATTTGGCTTTTGCACTCGAAATTCGAATGGCTCTAGCTGCTTTGATGGCTGTTATCCATGACGTCTTTATCACTGTTGGTCTTTACTCACTGGTTGGTTTGAAAGTTACTCCAGCTGCGGCTATTGGATTTTTAACTATCTTGGGCTACTCGCTCTATGACACTGTTGTTGTTTTTGACAAGGTTCGTGAAAACGTTAAGACCATGGGTAACAGGAGCCTGGATGAATATAAGCGGGTTGTGAATCTTGCGCTCAATCAAACACTTATTAGATCTCTGAATACATCGATTGTCGCGATTATTCCAATCGCTTCAATTTTTCTTGTTGGTGGATATTTGCTTGAGGCAGATACACTCAAAGATATCTCCCTTGCTCTGGTGATTGGCCAAAGTATTGGAACGTACTCCTCTATTTTCATTGCCGCGCCGGCACTAGTATCGCTAAATCGGAATGGTTTTCGACAGAAAAGATCTGTCGTAAACAACGACTCAATGAGTTTAGAAAAGAGCCTTAAGGTTGAGGTTGCAGCTGTTAAATATGATGCAATCTTTGAAAATTCATCTTTTCTAGAGTTGTCTGACAAGCAAATACCTATTTTCTTTACCTCCTTCTTTAACAATACAAAGGCATGGGATCAACTATGGATCGATTCCCAGAGTCCGCAAACTCTTGAAGAGTGCGGCAGATTGATTAAGAAGAAAATTTCCAGCCGCGTAAGTGGAAGTTCATATTATTTACTTGGCAATGCAGAACAGACTCAGATCAGTGGTGTTTATAAGGTAAGTGCTGACTTGGTCAACTCCGAGGTTGTCATAGAGCTCTTGACATTTGGTGCCGAGGACGCTGTTTTGTCTGAAAATATTAATGAAACTTTAAGGGAGTATTTTCACCAAAAGGGTTTTTACAGAGTCACTTATTTGATTCCAGAAAGTGCGAAGCTTGATAAGGAGTTAGATTTTTCAATGATGAACCAAGAAGGTGTTTTGAGAAAAGTACGGCTTACGCGAACAGGCCAAAGAGTCGACTTACTCGTCTACTCTTCCTTCTCAGGGTAATCACATAATAAGTAACATTCATTTATTGGTAGATGATGTTGCTATTTGGCAACATCAGGCGTATCTTGATTATTACGCGCAGGATCTGAGTAAGAATTTCACTCCAACTAACTGCGAGTAGAGACCAGGTCAATCCCTCACCCCACTTGCAAAGAGTAGAAGTATTCAAAGTAGGAGTTATCTCTAGTTCAAAACCCAGTTACCTCAATTGAGGAGACTGGGTTTTAACTTGCTCCGGCTAGAAACCAGCGGCCTTGCTCAACAAAATACCAACATCATCAATTTCATTATCTAGAACTTGTGTATAAATCCCCATTGTTACTCTGGGGTCCGAATGTCCCAGTAAGCGCTGGGCAGTGGTTACGTGCACACCCTGCTGCTTGAGCAAATAAGCGTATGTATGTCGCAGTGAGTGAATGTCCACACCATAGGGTTTTAGGACCTTACGTAGGGTCTTGGGGCTCTTAGGGAAGGCAATAAAGGGACTAACAAGTGGCACTGATCTAATACCCGCCTTGCTCTTTGTCTCACCATGAACAGATTTGGTGACCCACACACGATTGTCACGAATGTCATTAATAGTCAACGCAACAGCTTCAGACCAGCGCAAACCATGCAGAGCCAAGAAACGAATCTGTGGTGTGTAGCCACCAAAAGAACCAGTCGATACTTCCTCCCAGGTCAAGAACTCGCGCGGCTTGACCATAATCTTTGGCCCAGAGACGCCGTGAGCAGGTGATAACTCAATGATTTGTTGTGCCAAAGCCTCGCGGAACACTGTTTTTATGACAGCCAGTGACATCGCAGAGGTTTGTGGAGGCAACCCATAGATCGCCCTTTGAATATCTAATCTCTGAATTGTAGAAATATCTCTATGCGCCAAAGAAGGTAAGATGTGCAAGCGAAGCATTGAAAGATAGGTTGCATGCGTCTTGGGACGAATTGGTAAGTTACCAATAGTCTGCATTGCAAATTTTTCAAAGATCACTATTGCTCCTCTCTGGTTTCTACGATCGAAATCAAAAGGAGTTAGCTCTGAGTTAATAATGATGCACCCCCCCCCGATACGTTTTAAATTATTCATTGAACAACTGACAAACAATTTGTTTGTGCAGTCTTAAAGTTATGACTGGTCATTTACTACTCTTTAAAAACCAGTTACCTCAATTAAGAAATAACTGGTTCTTAAAAACTTATGTGTACCGGAGTTCGATTCAATTAAGAACCGAACTCCGGCATTACATATAGATCAGTGAAGCTTTGGGCTTACGCCTTTACCTTCTTCTGGATCTTGATTACTAGGTTTGTTAGAGCTGTGATCTGCTTCTTTAGAGCATTCACCATCTCTGAAACCTGAGTAGATAGAGCAGCTACTGCATCTGCTGCATCTTGTGCTGCAGCTGTTGCTGCATCTGCTGCTTCTGCTGCTGCATTAGCTGCATCAGTTGCTGCATTTGCTGCATCAGTTGCTTCTGCTGCTGCATCAGTTGCAGCCTGTGCCTGATCAAGTGTTGCTGTGTCAGTCACTGCTAGCACCTTCACTGAGTTAACACCAGCTGCATCAAATGATGCGCCAACGCCTTCTTCAGCCAGTACAGCTGTTCCTGCTGTGTAAGCAGTTAGAGCTGTGATTCCTGCATCCTTGTATCCCTTAGTCGCTGCAGACGCACCGAATGTAGATGAAGTGAAGCCAACTGTTACATCAGCTGTTCCGTTTGAAAGAACGAAATCAACAGTTCCATCAGCAGCTGTTACACCTGTGATTGAAGAAGTACCGTTGAAAGTACCTGTTCCAACACGAGTTGCAACAACTGAGATACCTGAGATTGGGTTACCGAAACGATCTGTAACAGTAGCTGTTACAACGTTTCCAGTCGCCTTAGCTGAGATAGTGCGAGCTTCTGCCTGGACACCATCAACTGCTGCTCCCTGACGGAAGTAGATAGTTCCTGATGCTGTAATTGCTCCAGCAGTTGCTGTAACAACACGATCACCATTTGTCCATGCATACACCTTTGTAGTAACTGCACCTAGTGCATCTGTGTAAAGAGTTACATGTGTGCTCAAGATTGCCACACCTGTTCCTGCTACAGAGAATGTCACTGGGATACCTGCTGGAAGAGTTGCTCCATTAGCATCCTTGAGAACAGCCTTTACATCAACAACGCCTGCTTCTGCACCATCTAGTGATGAGATATCAGACTTGATAGATCCCTTGATTCCAGTCGCTGTTGCGTTGGCTGAATCTGGTGTTGTTAGTGTGATTGTTGCTGCTGGTAGGTATGCAGCGTAGTTAATTGTTACAGATGAAGTCGCACCAGCTGATGGTGTGAATGTCACTGTATCTGTCAGCAGCAATGTGCTAACTGAAGTGTCGGTCAATGTGTATGAAACCTCTCCAGTCGCGTTTGTCAACATAGCAGGGATTACTGTTGTTGAGTTACGTCCAGCGATCGCAGCAGTAACTGCGATGTTTGGAAGTGCATTACCGAACTGATCGATTACCTTAGCTGTCAACTTGTTTGAAGTTGCAACGCCTGCACGAATGCTGTGTGAGTTTGCATCTTGTGCTGGGTTTGTGTAGCTGAATGTTGCAGCTACTGCTTCAGGTGAAACAGTAATTACTTGCTGTACAGCTGTGTCACCAGAAGCATCTGCTACGTCAAGAGCAAGTGTCAATGCACTTGTCTGAAGAACAGTAAGTGCTGGAACTGCCACTGAGAATGTAACAGATGTTGTTGTTGTAACAGTCGTACCAGTTGACTTTGCAATCTTGTAAGCTGCGTTAGCCATACCTGTAAGCAGACCGCGTGTGTCTGTAACTGTCGCCGTGAAGGTGTCAGAAACAACTGCACCAACAACCATCTTTGCAGATACTGTTGTTGCAACTCCTGGCTTTACGTACCAAGTTGTCGCTTGATCTCCAGCTCCGTTTGCAATGAGAGCAGCAGTTGCACCCTTAACACCAAGTAGATTGCCAGGGTTTGTAACAGCCTTGGCGGTATCTGCAGTGCTTCGGTTGACGGCATTTGTTGCTGTGTCAACAACTGTAAATGAAGTCGAACCAGTCGCTCCTGCTGCAGTTCCACCTGAAATTGTTGCTGAAACAGCGAATGTTCCGCCAGCTGCAGTTGTATTTCCGATGTTGATGTATGCCTCACCCTTGCCATTGAAGTTTGCGCGGGTTAGAGCAAGTGAAGTTGTTGCTGCAGCATCTGCCATTGCAAATGATGTTCCTGTGAGAACTGACTTGTTATCAATTACAGAGTTTGTAGGAGCTGTAATTGTAAGTGTCTCATTTTCAGCAAGTGAAGCTGCTGCAGTACCGTTCTTCATAGTGATCTTCATCAGAGCACCGATAGCACCGTCTACTGAGTTCTCTGGAGTTGCTTGTCCGTAATTTGTGAAAGTAATTGATGGAAGAGCATCCGCTGCGACCACAACTGTAGTGGTTGCTGAAGCTTCGCCAACGGAAACTAGATCATCACGGTTTGCATCGTGGTAAACAGTAATTGTGTAAGTTCCAGCTGTTGCTGGGTTGAAATACACCACTGAACCCTTGTTTGCTGCTGCTGCCTGTGACACATCATGGGCAAGAGTTGTATTTGCGCCCTGCACATATTGCTGCGCAGATGCTGTTGTTCCACCAATTGCTGTGTAAGCAACAACGGCTGTTCCAGCAGGGTTGGTGATTGCATAGTCTAGGTTTGCAGCTTGCAAGTTTAGGTTTGTAGAAGTTCCTGCACCTACGTAGTTCTTCACTGTGTAGTTAGGAGCAAATCCAACTGCAACGCCTGTACGTCCTGAAGCTGTTGTCTGGGTGACACCAACTGTAGTTACGTGTAGTCCTACGTTTGATGAGTTAACACCAGCTGTTGTACTTGCTGAGTTAGCAAAGTCTGACAGTTGTGGTGTTCCAGACACTGCTGAGACAACAGTGATTGTGATGTCTTGGTATGCCTCTTCAGGATCCACAACACCATTTGGTGATGTTCCGCCATCATTCCAAACACGAACTACAACAGATCCTGCGACAGTTGAAGTTACTCCGATGGTACCAAAGAGAGCTGCGCCTGTGTGTGTAGTCGCAGCTGTGGTTACCGCTCCAATAAGTGATGCCAAGTTAGCGGTTGCACCCGTGGTAGCAAATGTAAGAGTTTTCGCTGTAATTGCTGAGCCGGCTGTTGAAGTCAATACTGTGACTGCTCCAGCTGGCTTTGAAAGTACATAACCCTTTATGACAAGAGTGTCAGCATCCGCTGCAACTGCTGCGGCGATTGTCGGTGTAACTGAAATCGTTGAAGTGGCACTGATTGCAACAGAAGACACATCTGCACTGAGTGCAATTGATGAGATCTTCGCTGCGGCAGAGCTCGCTGCATTTCCAGGTACTACAGACAATAGACCGAAGCCCATTGCAGCAACTGTTGCAAGCGCGATGCGCTTGAAAGTTGTCTTTGTAGACATTTGTTTCCTTTCGATTAGTCGATCGAGGGAATTTCCCCCGGTCGGCTTTGGGTAATAAGTGCCTTCTCATATGTCATGAGAGGGCATTCGAGAGGAGCTCTTGAGCGAATATTCACCTGCTTCTCAGGTTTCTGAGGTGTAATTGAGCAATGACCCAGCCAACCCGCATCTATAAGCATTCATCAGCCGGCACAGACTGGGCGGCATTGCTACTGGGCGCAGGCCTTGGGCTGACGCTGGCGTTGCAGCTGACCACGGTGAGATTAAGTGATTTCAATACTTTCTATTCTCTAGTTGTTTCAATCAGTCGCTTGGCAGCATTGGTTGGTACTTACTTTGCAGTTGTAGGGATGTTTCTGATTGCACGTATTCCATGGGTTGAGCGTGGGGTTGGACATGATCGCCTTGTTACCTGGCATCGCAAGTTAGGACCTTGGTCTATATATGCAATTGGTGCTCATGTGATTTTAATTGTTTTGGGTTTTGCAGGACAAGACTCAATTCCTTTATATAAAGAGTTGTGGCAATTCTTAACAACATATGACTGGATGTGGTTTGCTCTAGCTGGTTTTGTATTGATGGTTTTGGCAGGTGTTACTTCTTATAAAAAGGCACGAGCAAAGATGAGTTATGAGACTTGGTGGATGGTTCACATCCTTACCTATGCAGCCGTTGCGGCATCATTTATGCATCAGGTCGTTAATGGACAGATGTTTATTGGCCATCCTCTTAACCGTGCTTATTGGACGGGTTTATATATTGCGATGGGTGCATCAATTCTTTACTGGCGTTTCTGGGTTCCTTTCTATAGATCAATGAAAGTAAATCTCAAGGTCGAAAAAGTTATTGTTGAGGGACCTGGAGTAGTTTCAGTGATTATGAAGGGCAATCATCTTGATACGTTAAATGCTCAAGGTGGTCAGTTCTTTGGTTGGAGATTTTTAGCTAAAGGACATTTCTTGATGTCACATCCTTACTCTTTGTCGGCAGCTCCTACCGAGAAGCACTTGCGTATTACCGTTAAAGATTTAGGTGATCACTCAAGATCATTGGCTTTCTTAAAGCCAGGCACACGAGTCTTTGTTGAGGGTCCTTATGGTGCTTTTACTGCAGGGCGATCAACACAGCCACACGTGGTGTTGGTGGGTGGTGGCGTTGGCATTACGCCGGTGCGGGCGCTGATGGATGAGTTCAGTGGCGGAGCACAGATAGATGTGATTTTTAGAGCATCTAAAGAAGAAGACTTAGTTTTAAAGGCAGAGATGGATTACTTAGCAAACAAGAGTGGTGGCTCAATACGAGTGCACTATTTAGTGGGATCACGCAAGAACCATCCAATGGATGCCAAGTCATTAAAGGCACTTGTGCCTCTGTTTGCAGATAGTGATATTTATATTTGTGGGCCAGAGCCGTTGGTCAGCGCTGTGCGCAAGGCGGCAGAGGATCTTGGCGTGCCAAAGAATCGTTTTCATGATGAGGCATTTGCTTTTCACAAAGAGTAGTTATCCACAAGACACCCATAATTATGGGGTACACAAATAATCCTGTCGGTGATAGCCTTTAGCTTGCCGAAATGGATATTCGGTATGCACAATCGGCGCGCAAGCGCCGCATAGGGAGGGCGCATGCAAATCATGTTTTGGAAAACAATCCATATGTAGTGATTACAAGCGATGAAAGCGACAGGACTCAATATGTCTGGGTGGCCTTAGATGATCGAGGACTTGAGCTAGAGATTATTGGCATAGTTCTTGACGAGTATGTATTGATCACACATGTTATGCCGACGAGTTTGCGAAGGAGGAGAAAGGAATGGCTATCAAAATGAAACGGAAAATTAAAGTTGGTCCAGATGTCGATCTAGATTCTGAAGTTGTTTTATTGCCAGATGGCATTCGCTTAACAAACAAGTTAGCTGCCAAGATGGCTCGTGATGCGATTAAGCAGGTGCGAGGACGACCTTCACTGACCGCTGTTGCTGTTGAATCTCCTCAGCTTAAAGTTCGCGTGCCAGTAAAGCTCAAAAAAGCGATTGAGAAAGAGGCTAAGCGCCGCGGGGAGACAACTTCAACGGTTGTTCGTGAGGTGCTGCAGGAGCGCTTTCTTCAAAAGGGTTGAGTAACTCTGTGCCTGCTCTGCAGGCGTTCACAGAAATCTTTCAGGCAAGTAGGCTTTTATTCAGGTGTGGTCCTCTGGATCAACGAAATGAGGGTATGAGATGAAGCGGGCGTTGTTAATCGCAGGCGGCACAGTCGGGGGTCTTGGCGCCGTGCTTGCGATTACTCCACCGCAGCTAGGTTCTAGTAGTTCAATCAATATCGCAGGTGGCGCAACTAGTGGTGCA
>Ga0214921_10007872_pt1 | contig 14042 bp, 11 predicted proteins | sample LL1505_MetaG_FD_177992 | JGI IMG/M metagenome (GOLD analysis project Ga0214921, IMG submission 177992) | Freshwater microbial communities from Lake Lanier, Atlanta, Georgia, United States - LL-1505 | ecosystem: Environmental > Aquatic > Freshwater > Lake | place: USA: Georgia | collected... | reverse complement strand
TGTTCTTATAAAATGTCGGGGATAAAGTCCCCAGATGACACAGAGATGGAATAGTATCAAATTGTCATAAAGAAATATCAATCCCCAAGAGAACCTAATCATATTTTTCCTTTATGACCCCCTTCAAAAAGGTTTCAATAAAAGGTTTCAATAAAAGGTTTCAATAAAAGGTTTCAATAAAAGGTTTCAATAAAAGGTTTCAATAAAAGGTTTCAATAAAAGGTTTCAATAAAAGGTTTCAATAAAAGGTTACTACGAAGTTCTCCACTTTGTCATAAAGAAATATCAATCCCCAAGAGAACCTAATCATATTTTTCCTTTATGACCCCCTTCAAAAAGGTTTCAATAAAATGTTACTACAAATTGTCATAAAGAAATATCAATCCCCAAGAGAACCTAGTCATATTTTTCCTTTATGATTATTCCATAAAAGTTTCGATAAAAGGTTATTACGAACTGTCAAAAATAGTCATAAAGAAAATATATTCATCAAATCAAGAGAACTATTTACGTCTTATCTCTATTATACCCCTCTGGCACTACGAAGTGCAACGGTATAATTCTTCAAGGGTTTAATTCAACTAAATATTTTCATTATATAATAAAATATGAAGATTATTACGGCAGTAGTTAACAATCCTATTTTTATTGAAATTCAATATTATACTTTAAAAAAATATTGTCAAGGTGAATATGAATTTATTATATTTAATGATGCTAAAGATTTTCCTGATTTTACAAACGGAAATGATATTACAATAAAAACCGAAATACAAAACATATGTAATAAATGGAATATAACTTGTATAAATATTCCAAATGAAAATCATAAACAAAATAGCGATGCTGCTTTAAGGTGTGCTGATTCTATGAATTATATTTTAGAATATCAAAAAAAGAATCCCGATAAATATTTATTATTAGATAGTGATATGTTTTTAGTAGATTATTTTGATATCAATAAATACTCAAATTATGATTGCGCAATAGTTTTACAAAGTAGAAACCAGGATAAAATACATTATTTTTGGAATGGCATTTATTATTTTGATTTAACAAAAATGAAAAATTTAGAATTATTAAATTGGAATTGTTGTCCAGATTGTGATGTTGGTGGAATGATGCAGGAATGGTTAAAAACACAAATGGAAAATATACCGATTCCTAATATAGATGAAATTCGTTGGACGGATAATTCTTTTCATACAAATAATATTTACTTTATGAAACATCTTTGGTCGTGTAGTTGGGATATAAATGAAGTTCCCAAAAATTTACAAGAGAACATAAAATTAATTGATTTTTTTAAAAATGATATAAGAAATGTAAATAATAAATTTTTTTGTGAGATTTATGATAATATATTTTTACATTACAGAGCTGGTGGAAATTGGAGAAATGAAGGTTTAGATTTACACAAGTTATTATCTCAACAATTACAGGACTCATTATTATACACCGTTGAAGAATTCAATCCGCACCCCTCTGGCACTACGTAGTGTGCTCTATTCACACCGTTGATTCTTCAACTAAGTTACCGATATAAACGTCAGTTATCGATAACGATTTCACGTTGTAACAAATACGCCCCGTTTGTACACCTTTGCACTTTTACACCCTTGAAGAATTAAAATGGGACATTTTAATTCTCCGAGGGTCATTTATCAGTTGCAAAGTAACAGTTACCTAAGCGCATTCACAGATGCCGACCTTTAGGTCGGCATTTAGAATGTGCAAAGGTGTAAAAAAGGGATAAATGTTCTCAATAAAAATATTATGAAAAGGATACAATCTCCACCCCCAACAAATATTATTTCTTTATGACATCTAAGAAGGTATCATAAAAAGAACAATATATAAATAAAAGAGAACCTAACAAAAATGTTCTCAATAAAATATTATGAAAAGGATACAATCTCCACCCCCCAACAAATATTATTTCTTTATGACATCTAAGAAGGTATCATAAAAAGAACAAGATATAAATAAAAGAATATTATTCCTTTATGACAAAAAAATAAATCCTTTATAAAACTACTATCTAACTACTATCTAACTACTATCTAACTACTATCTAACTACTATATCTACCAGTTCTCATCATCACGGTCGAAATATCCAGCAGCCGAACGTTCTGATAAAATCTTCAACGCCTCTTCCTCACCCATAGTGAGCGCAGGATTCTCGTCGGGCTTCTTCACATACTTGTTATTTTTTGTAATCACAGTCCATCCCTCCTTCACTTTCACTTCAGGAGGAATCAAAATCGCGGGCTTGGCGGCCATCGATGACCAAGTAGAAACGGGCTCCTTGACGGGCTCCTTGACGGGCTCCTCGACAGTCTCCTCGTCATCGGAATCATCCAGAGACAACCCAGAAAATCCATTCTGTTGAACGAATACCTTCTTGAACGCAGCTGTTTCGACGGGCTTCTTGACAGGAGTAGTTCCTTCCCAAATAGCAGCCGTACGAGCAGACTTCATTTCAAGATATTCTTCACGACGTATGGCCTTATCTCGAACATTTCTCTCCAAATTGTCTTGACGTAAAGCCTGGCAATACTTCTCGTTGGCCCAGTGACCATTCTCACCACAATAACTACAACGAGCAGCTAAAATAGTAGGACAAACAATCACTCCATCGGGACCAGGTTTGGACCTGGGGTAATGCGACTCGTAAGACGACTTAGGTAACCCCTTCCTGTAACAAACATCACAGTAAGGAGTTTTCTTCTCGACTCTCTTGTTGTTGTTGGTAGCAAAAGCGGGCATTTTTAGGGATTGTCTAAGACAAAGATGTGCTGTTCTATTTTATAAAAAAAAGTCAATCAATTTTTTCTCCTGGAGAACAAATCCCCCACCCACCCCGAATACTCGAATTATACGGGTTTGTAAATATCAATAGGAATCAAAGCAGCATCCTGAGAACCGATTTGATTCTTATTGTCATATAAAGACAATATAGTGGATACTAAAGAACTCCTTTTAACATCCCCTTTGTCAAATTCCACTAAATGAACCCCCTCTAGTTTTCTCCCCCTCATTCGTCCATAAAAATCCTGTAACCCATTTTTCATTCCTACTAAATCACTCTGTAGTAAATCTCCTGTAATAACTAATCGAGAACCTTCACCAATACGTGTCAACAACATCAACAACTGATTCGGCGTAGAATTCTGCATCTCATCCGCTATCAAAAAAACTCTTTTAAAGGTCCGCCCCCTCATATAAGCCAAAGGCGAAATCTCCAAAACATCATCTTCCATCATTTTCTTTATTTCTGCCCCCGTATAAAATCCACTCAAAATATCAAAAATAGGTCGAACCCAAGGCCCCATTTTGTTCTCCATCGTTCCAGGCAAAAATCCCAATTCTTCATCAACAGAAACTAAAGGCCGAGTCATCACAATTTTATCCACAGAACCAGAAACTAAAGCTTCAACCGCGGATTGACAAGCAAATAAAGTTTTCCCACAACCAGCAGGACCGATACCAACCACAATTTTTTCAGTAATATCTTCCTCGTTCCCAATCCCACCTTCCCCTAAATATTGACAAAACGATTTTTGGTTCTCTCCAATAGGTTGAATAAAATTCTTTTTCATTCCTTTCATTCCTTTCATTCCTTTGATAGACATAACCGATGAAAACATAAATCCATTCAAAATCCACCAAAAAAATCTCATATACATCCCATAGACATAAAATAAACACATATCATACGCAACAAATAACCTCATCAACCATATAAAAATAACACCGTAAATATGTAAATGATCCAAAATATAAACAAAAGAATCATGTGTACGGAAGTAAAAGAACTCCAACAAAAATATAAATCCATCCAAATACATATCACCCATCCAAACCAATTCAATATTTTCCTTTATGATCCCTTCGAAGATATTCTCCCAAAAACCATCGAATTCTCCATCCCAAAAGAATATCCCTTTGTTCCACCCAATATTTTTACACACTTGAATATTTGTAATGGGACGCCTGAAGATGTCCCACTAGAGATTGAAGGACAAGAGAAAAAACACAAAATACCTTATATAAAAACAATTCGTTGTTGCGAAATACCTTCTGTCATAAAAAAACTAAAAAAATATTACAACAAAAATTTATTTACAAGCGAATGTTTAAAATGTAGTTTTATAACCAATCATTGGTCCCCCGCTCTTGGCATTCCCAATATTATAACAGCGATTGAAAAAATCCAAACGATAAAACGCCAAATCAAATATGAAATCATAATGGAACGCCTTTCTAACACCTACAAATTACCTATAGAAATACGGGATATGATTGGTTCATACATTTTTACATTTATCATTAAGTAGACAAGACATTTTATCCCGATATCTGACTATTTCAATACGAAGTGCAAGGGGTAGCTCTTACAAAGAATACCTGTATAGGTTATACCGTTACACTATGTATTATAATTCAATCCTCCCTTCGGGAGCGGATTATACATAATGCGATTAAGTTACCGGTGTAAAACTATTTAGTAATATATATATAAATGACTAAATGTTGTATTATTTATTGGGGTTTATTAAGAGGATTTAAATTTGATTTTGTGTATGAAAGTCATCGCGAAAAAATATATAATTATCTAGATGAGAATAATATTGAATATGACATATATATAGTAACAAATAATATTGGGTATGATGATACACAAGTTAAAAAAATGAATAATGTAAAAAAAATAGAGATTTTGAATATAGAAGATATAAATAAAACCGACCTATATAAAAATTTAATTAAGAATTTTAATTTTCATAGCCATTTTCACGATGAAAGTAAAATGAATTTAGGATATTGTTTTTATAATAGAAAATATATAATGAATGATATACCAGATGATTATGAATTTTATATATCTTTAGATATTCAACATTTCATAGAAAAATTTGATTTTTTACACCTTTGTAAATTCAAACCTACTTCTTCACAAAAAGATGAAATAACGGAAGGTATGAATATGGAAAATATTTCGATTTTATCAAATTATCATAAACAACTAGGAGTAAATCCACGAGTTTTTATTGGAAATTATAATAATACAAAAATATACAATTCTATAATCGACTATGCTTTATTAGGAAGTTATAGTCATAATCCAGAAAGTCTTCTCAAACAATATTTAGAAGTTAACAATATAAATTTGATTGAGACAAATGATATACTAATACATCGTGTTCGTGAATGTGGCACAATATTGAAAGATAACTAATGCGTTATTTTTATAATATTAATAATATATTAATAATATATTAATGGTAAAAATATTATTAACCGGAGGGTGTGGTTTTATTGGACACCATGTTGCGGAATATTTACATAAAAATACCGATTGGGATATAATTATAACGGATAAGTTATCATACGCAAGTATGGGGTTTAAACGATTACGAAATAATAATTTAATAAATTCAAATCGTATTAAAATATTTACAATTGATTTATGTAATGAATTATCAGAAGGTATTAAAACAGAAATTGGAAATGATATTGATTATATCATTCATATGGCAGCAGAAACACATGTAGATAATAGTATTAAAGAGCCAAAAAATGTAATTTTAAACAACGTTACAAGTACAATAAATTTATTAGAATGGGCAAGAACACTACCAAACTTAAAAATATTTTTTTATTTTAGTACAGACGAAGTGTTTGGTCCAGCGTTAGAAACAACATTATATAAAGAATGGGATAGACATAGACCTACAAATCCATATTCAGCTTCTAAGTCAGCGGCTGAAAATATATGTATATCATATCAAAATACATATAATATTCCATTAATGATTGTGAATGTTATGAACGCATTCGGGGAAAGACAACATGTTGAGAAATTTATTCCATTATGTATAAAAAAAATATTAAATAACGAGCTTATACAAATACATTCTTATCCTGACAAAAAAACATCTGGGTCGAGATTTTATATACATTCACAAAATATAGCAAATGCTGTTTTATTTTTAATAAAAAATGGGAAAATAGGTGAAAAATATAACATATCTGGTGAAAAAGAAGTGACAAATTTAGAATTGGCACAATTGATAGCAAAATTTATTGGAAAGGAATTAAATTATGAATTAATAGACTTTCATTCATCTAGACCAGGTCATGATTTAAGATATGGATTAGATGGAAGTAAAATTTATGAATTAGGTTGGAATCCGTCATTTAATTTTGAAAAATCATTAGAAAAAGTAGTAAAATGGACGTTAGAAAATCAAGAATGGTTAGAAGAAATATAATAACCGATATAAATTAGGACTAATATTGAAGGTGAAAAGAGGTATAATAATAAATATATTATTATATTTATAAATGAATGAAGAATATATTGTTAAAGATATCGAAGTAAATGATTATTATGATGGATATCTAGAACTTATGTATGAATTTACAAATTATAACAAAAATATTGACATAGATTTTTTTACAAATTATATAAAGAACAGAAACAACGTAAGAATAATAGTTTTGAAAACGTGTAACAACAAAATAATTGGGGCAGGAAGTATATTTAATATAGAAAAATTACATAACAATTCAATTGGTCAAATTGAAGATGTAATTATAACAGAAAAATATAGAAATAAGGGATTGGGAAAAATAATTATAAATAAACTTATTGAAATAGGTAAAAATGAGTTTAATTGTTATAAAATAATTTTAAATTGTCTAGATAAAAATATTGAATTTTACAAAAAATGTGATTTTAATGTGGTTGGCGTTGAAATGAGATGTGCTAACATTTAGACATTTACATTTGTTTATATGCATACGCCCGCCGATTGATTCTTCAACTAAGTTACCAACCTTCCTTAATTTTATTTATTATAAAATCTAAATCTTTTTGTTCTAACCACCATCCTACTGGTATACATATCATTTGTTTTTCTAATTCAGAAATATTTGGTAATTCACATACAAAATCTGTCACACATGTATTCAAATCATTTCGATTGTGTACTTGACTCGTCATTATTCCATTTTCTTTCATTTTTTCAATAAAATCATTCTTTCGATTTACTTTCATCGTGAATAACCAACATGCGCTTTTTCTGTCATCTTTATTTTCAAAGAGCTCAACAAATTCAATATTTTTTAATTGTTCATATAAATAATTATAATTATTTCTATTTTTTTCCAAAAGGTTATTCATATGTGGTAAATTGTATAAACCGATTGTTGCATTTATATCATTCATATGAAATTTATATCCCCATTCAGCAATATCATTTTCTAATCTAAAATCGGTTCTATTATAATTTCTTTTATCTCTATCTATACCAAACCATCTCAATAATTTAGCTCTATCATATAATTCTTTATTTGGAAGAATGATTAAACCGCCATCTCCAGTTGTTAAGTGTTTTATGGCTTGTAAACTAAATACACATATATTCCCATGATTTCCTAATTTTTTATTTTTATATTCTGAACCAAACGAATGAGCACAATCTTCAATTATCACAAACTTATAACCATAATTAATCAAATGTTGCTCTTGTAATTCTTGTAATAAATCTAAATCGACTGGATAACCACCCCAATGAACAATATATAATACTTTGGTATTAGCATTTAATTTATTTTTAATATCGTTAATACAAACATTTGCTGTTGTATTATCTGTATCAATCCAATTAATTTTACAATTATTTGCCAATATAGATGCGTTTGTAGCAAAACAAGTGAGAACAGGAGACAAAACTGCATCTTTATCTTCATCAAATCCTGGCCAGTTTCCATCTGGGTTTTTTAATAGTCTTAAAGCAAGCGTTAATCCGGAGGTTGCTGAATTTAATGTAAGTAAATATGGATTATTAAAAAAATCTATTAATTTTTCTTCAAATTTTTCAACTTGATTTCCTTGAGAAATAAATCCAGACATAATAACTTCATTTAATGGTTCTAATACGTCTTGAGACATAAAAACTTTGAAAAGAGGAATATTTGACATTTTTATATCTTTGAAAAATATATATACAACCTTTTAAGTTATTTACACCCTTCACATGTATATATTCTTACAATAAAGATGTAAAAAAATGAATTATATTTTCTGACATATCGTGTTTTTTATATATTTTATATATTTTTTCTCTAATCAATTCTAATTCCTCTTCAGATTTACTTAAATATTCAGTTACACAGTTTGAAATATTATTATAATCTGTTTTAATGACTATATCTTTCAAAGTTTTATCAAACAAAATAGAATCTTCTGTATAAAAATCCTCAGTAACAACAAATATTTTATTAGAATATAAAAGTGCTAATCTATAATGGTCAAACGGTTTATTCATTTCTTTTGAATAAATATTCACTATTATTTTACTTTTCTCAATTATATTTATATATTTCGCAATATCATTTACATGATTCATAATATATATATTATGTTTTTTAGAAATATTCTTTAATATTAAATCTCTACGGTCATCTGTTCCATAAGAGCCCATAAATAAAACATCTATCGGTTTGGCATTATGAGGAATATTCAATTTGAAATCTTTATAAATTAATTCTAAATACTTATTATACTGCAAAGGTATGAAATAATATTTTTTATTAATGAAATGCTCATCGTAATATTTTAAATTTAATATATTATAATCCCATATATATGAATTATCTTTATTTATCTTATTCAAATAATTATACATAAGCATTTGGTCATGGGTTGAATGATTGATTATATAATCTGCATGAATAAATATAATTTTTGTATTATTTGTTTCTAATTCAAATATATCTTTCACGTAATTTAAATACAGAATTAAATAATCAATATCTTTTGAATAGTTTTTAATATCATTTATTATGGATACTTCGTAATTATTTGAAACAAAATAATCGTGTGTTGTAAAAATATTATATATCGAATTTATATATAAATCAAATGGAATATAATTTTTATTATAATAAATTTGTATCTTCATTATACACATTATATAGACCAAAAATGACCAAAAATAAACATAAATAACGAAATTACATGAATATCATTTTGGTCGATGTAAATAATATATATCAAAAACAATATAAAGAACTTACCCCAAAATAAAGTGTGTATGTAAGACAACACAAGAGGACGTATAATGTAGCGGTTATCATCCCAGACTTTGAATCTGGTTACCCGAGTTCAAATCTCGGTACGTCCTTACACCTTTGCACTTTTAAACCCTTGAAGAATTAAAATGGGACATTTTACACCGTTGAAGAATTCAATCCGCACACGGATTGATTCTTCAACTAAGTTACCGGTTACAGATTTGAATAGAGCACCCCTTTGGGGTGCGGATTCAAATCTTCACCGGTATAATTCTTCAAAGGTCAGATATCGGTAAAGATTTCACGTTGTAGCAAATACGCCCCTATGGGGCGTGTCCCATTTCAAATCTTCACCGGTATAAATCGCCGATTATATAACCCTGAAATCACCAAAGGCGATTTCTCGGATATAAAAGGTGATTTATCAATTGCAAAGTAACAGTTACCTAAGCGCATTCACAGATGCCGACCTTTAGGTCGGCATTTAGAATGTGCAAAGGTGTAAAAACCCGTGCTTCGATATTACAATGGTAGTAAAACCGGCTGTTAACCGGTCAACCTAGGTTCGATTCCTAGTCGGAGCGAAAAAATAATGTATATCAAATGATATATATTATTCAAATCCAATATCAAACCAATCCAAAGAATCATAATCAAATAAAGTGTTCAAAAGAAAATAATCCCATAGATATATCCACAATATTTTCCTTTATGACAATATTCGCATCATATTTCGATTTTATTCGCCAAACAACACATCATACGACATTTATATCAGCTACCCCCCTTAGAACCTTCCAAAAAACGCCATAAAATCCTCAAAAATCCAACTCCTCTAGGCAACCATCCCAATTAAGAATACGCCCCCAAATGGAGTTCCTTATCCCATTCACGAACATAACGAACCCCCTGCTCTACAACCCTTCTCAAACAACTATATCTATCACCATCGACTAACGCACAAAACGAATTCCATGGACTAGTTTCCTTCAAAGCATCGGGACCATTCATACAAAACGAGTTCAATAACAAAGGACTAAACCCAGAAAACATAGTGGCTCCCTTCACCGTCGACATCGTAGGAAATCCAGAAGTATGACGCAAGTTCCAAAATAATAAATGCGGAACATCGGTGTATCCTGCCTCATTATACATTCGAGTTATCCTCCTATGCATATCTTCCATTTGTTCATTAAAAGAGATAGAATCATCTGTTCTCAAATAAACTTGAGAATCCACTCGATTCGTACAAGAATTAATCTGCATATCTGACAAAATCACTAGCGTCATTCCAGCGACAATATCATTCGGTAGAGACGCATTAACACAAGCTTTCAATAATAAAGACAAGGCCTTGAAAAAATCCGTCCCTAATCCGGATTCCCAGTTATATTTTTGCAGCTCCTTTATTCCATCCATGAATGTCTTATTGTTTTCCAAAGAAATCCATCTGGGTTCATTAGAAAACGTCATAACTCTCCTTCCTAAAGCGGACTTTGAAGCAATCGCTAAACCCAATCCAATAGCGGCAAAATAAGGATCGCCAGCCATCGACGCTGATTGGTCCACCATCGCCACTATATTATGTCCACCAGTAATCTTCGAAATAAAATCTTCCCATTGAGCATTCAATACAGTTTGTTGGGTGGAATCAGTCGAATGACATAAATCAATTCCCTGTTTGACAAAATCGACAATTCCTACTTTTGACCCCTTCACGGTCTTCCCCTTCGCAACTCTTTCATTAATATACTCCTCAAAATTCTTCGCACATAATACACGGTCGATTGAATCATTCTTCTGCTCCCCCTTTTTTGTCTTATTCAAAAAAGCAGCGCGATTCTTCATCAACAAAACCGAAGGAACACAATGAGGATTAATATTCGACCAATCCCGTCCGCACATCTTTATCTGTGTTGTATCTAATGTATGATTCAATCGAACTATCAAACGAGACAACATCATTTTCGCCTTTGTAAAAGCGCGAATCTTTGTCTTGTGACAACCCTTCTTTTCCGCTGATTCCAAATACTCCGGAAACATCTTCGCAGCCAATATATAAAACAACCAACCATAACTATTGGACGATTCACGTGGCACCCATCGAGCAACCAACGATATTTGCTTCACACCTTCCATAGAATCCTCGCGTAATTGGTGACACATCAATCCCAAAGCATATTCAATAAAAGGATGAGAAACCGAACCACTCTTCATTCGCACATATTGACACAATCGCTTGATATCCTTCCAACTACCATAGGGAATTTTCCCATCATCCGTATTCATAACAAAACAACGCAAACATCGTTCAGCAAAACGCGGAAAATGACCCCACCAAACAAACAACATCATATATGCCAAATCGCGCTCACCCTTTCCACTCTCAATATCTCTAGTCATTCCAATCAATTGAAAACATCTCACCAAAGAATCAATATAACAACCCTTTTTGACCTCATCTGTTTCATTAAAAATCCCATTTTTAATAGAACCCAATAATATATCCAATTTTTCAGACAACGTATTCAATCCATCACTAGAAGTTCGAACAGATTGAAAAAATAACTGAACGAGTTGCTCTTGAATATCAGATAATTCAGAACCATTCGCCCATTTATTCTCTATGTGTCCATTTTCTCCTAATTGATACTTATCCATAGCAGTAGTAAACAAAGACATTTTATAAATATACGCGAATATCTTTATATTTTTTCATTTCATAATGAAAAATGAAAAAATAATATAAAGGTGCTGTTTTCACTTGGATTCTTACGCGCTTTACCAATTAAGCTAATGGTTAGAAATAAACCATATCGGGATTCGAACCCGATATCACGCTCTTACACCTTTTTACATTCTAAACGCCGACCCAGAGGGTCGGCTTGTTTGAATGTAATTAGGTAACTGTTACTTTTCACCGATAAATCACCTGTTATATACATAATCCTGCCGAAGGGCAGGATTATGATACATAACTCGGCGATTGAAAGGTGAAAAGGTATAAAAGGAGATAGAAGTTGATTGCTGTATGAAAACGATGTGTTATATACACATAATTTAATAATAGATTTTCTTTATATTATTTACAAAAAATAATAAAAATAAACACAATATATATATATATATATACAAATGAATTCTCAGACATCATCTCAAAATGTATTAGATAGCCAATCCCCTGTTTCAAATCCATCCTCTTTGGATTCAGAAATATATACACCAGGACCCGATACATCTCAACAACCATCATCTCAACAACCACTATCTCAAGAACCCACGACATCTCAACCACCATCATCTCAACCACCACTATCTCAACAACCACTATCTCAACAACCACTATCTCAACCACCATCTCAAGAACAATCATCTCAACAACCATCATCTCAAGAACAACAAGAAATAATATCTCAAGAACCACTATCTCAACAACAATCCTCGACAGAACAACAATCCTCGACAGAACAACAATCCTCGACAGAACAACAATCCTCGACAGAACAACAATCCTCGACAGAACAACTATCATCTCAACAAATATCTACACCAAAGGAAGAAACAAATTCAAGTGAATTAGACACAACAAGTTTTTCGGAATCTCCTTCATCATCATCATCCTCCTCCTCCATACCAGAAATGTCTTCTACAGATTCATCGATACCATCATCATTAGAGGCCTCTTCAGAATTACAAAATAACTCTACTTCTGAAACATATTCTCTTTATGACAATACACAAGAACAACAACCATCTACACAAGAAGAAGAACAACAACAACAGCAACAACAACAACAACAACAACAACAACAGCAACAACAACAACAACCCCCACAAGAAATCACCCCAGAAGAATATGAAGAACTTAATGAAAAAGAAAAATCAATCCGTAGCAAAATCATTAATCAACCACCACCCTGTCAAAAAAAAACACAAAATCCAAATCCTATATTCATAGAAAAAATCCAACTCAATACACCCCTTACACAAAACGAATTATTTATATCAAACCTTATCAAAACACACCCTTTTGCATATCTCTATTTTCAACCACTCATAGAAACACACCCACTCACAATTGGGTCAATAACAGAATGCAATAATCCGGAAATACAACAAGCAAATCAAACAGAACTAATAGAAGGCAAATATAAAGAAGTAGGCAACCAAACACTCGAAGAATTTCTTTCTATTACTCGTCAAGAAAATACACAGAATTTCATTCAACTCGTAGTCCATTCTCATCTCCAACTTTTAGATTCTATCGCGATGTTACAATCACTTGAACCACCTGTTATCCATTTTAATATAACACCACAAACAATCCTTTATGACAAAACCAACGGAACCCCTGTTATAAGCGATTTCCGTCTTGCTTTCACAAAAAAAACACTAGATACTCCAGAAGAAAGCGACGAACTATTCCCTCCCTATGAAAATAATCCAAGCTGGCCTGTAGAAGTCTTTTATCTATCTCATCTCTTGAATCCAACCGAAACAACCCCAATATTCCAATCACCTACAAATCAATCCATAGATACAACCAATATCAAAAATAAAGATAAACAACAATTAAAAGATACATATCTATCTTGGGATACATACGCAGTCAATCAATTCATATATTCCTTTATGACAACACAAAATATTCCTATGACAATTCCATTTATGACAACCTACAAAGAATTACTAACACAAGAACTCATCGCCGAACCATCTTCTCGGTCCACTATCCCAGTTCTTCAATCAAAAATAAAAGAATGCTTCAAATCTGTCCCAAAGAAAGAATATCTTGATTTTATTCAACAATTACGTTCATAGAAAATCGTTCAAAATATTCAAACCATTCAAAATAAGTATTTAACATCCACTCTTGTTGAGAACCAGAATACAAAAATTTTTTTATAGCACCGGAACAAGACCCCAACATATAATTCCCATTACCTTCAAAGT
>Ga0214921_10007869_pt1 | contig 14053 bp, 14 predicted proteins | sample LL1505_MetaG_FD_177992 | JGI IMG/M metagenome (GOLD analysis project Ga0214921, IMG submission 177992) | Freshwater microbial communities from Lake Lanier, Atlanta, Georgia, United States - LL-1505 | ecosystem: Environmental > Aquatic > Freshwater > Lake | place: USA: Georgia | collected... | reverse complement strand
ATTAAAAAAAAGAAAATAAAAAATAAATAATCAAAAATGTTTTTTTTTTTGTTTTTTATTTTAAAAAAAAAAAAACAATGGGTGATAACGACTCGATCCTCTCGAATATTTTTGGGACAGAGTTTGTCGAGATTTTCAATCATCTTAAAACGGTATTGCAAAACCATAGTAAAACCGATGGACCGGATGAACCCGAACCCATGGGGCCCGTGGAGATGTTGGTTTTTGATCGACTCCAAAAAACAAAGATGGCGGTACGAGTGGCGTTTGGAAACGATTTGAATTTTAATAATATCCCTCCTACTATTGTTGGTTTTCTTCAAGATCTGTTGAAGGATACCAATCTGTATCTGGAGGATATCGATGCCTCCTCCAAAAAACCAATGGTAGTGCTCTTGAAAGCAGTCGCAAACTATATCACCTCCATTTTCCACACGTTTGGTTTGTTGACATCGAAAAACGACATTATTCGGTTAAGTAGCACCAAGAATCGTGAAGAAGAAAATAATGATAACATCACCAGGTCATTATATACATGGTGATTCTTGTATTCTTGTATTCTTGTATTCTTGTTCGTACGACTCCTCTCTATCGTTGTTCTTGTTCTTGTTGTTGTTCTTGTTTAATAAAACTTGCAATATAATCATCCAATAATTTTTCTATAAACGCACCATGTTGTTGTTGCCGTTGTTTTTGTTCAAATCTTGTTTTTACGACACCTGCATGTCGCATGGTAGGATGTTTTATAAACGTTTCAACGATCGCTTTCGTGTCTTGATCTCCAAATCGTTGATATGGATAATGGATGGAGTAAAGAAATGTAATCATTCTTTTCTGTGGATCTGTTTGTGGTGAAAGAGAAAATATGGCTTGTTGGAATTTATGTCGCTCTATCATTCCTTTTCCTTGACGGACAATTTGTTGGGTGTTTGGAATTCCTTCCTCCTTTGATGTAGTCAAGGCTTTTTGCAATTTCTGTATCTTATCTGGGTGTATATTCATCGTATCAAGATGCTCGAGTAAAAATTTTTTTTTGTTCTTGTTGAAGTGGTGTTCTTTGAGGATAATACCCCTTGATTAGTTGTTTCAATTTCTTACCCCCTTTTTGAATCGGAGTACTGGATTGATTGATTATATGATTATATATATCCATACCCATATCCATTTTTGTTTTAATGTAGTATTTAAAAAAAAAATTTGTAATTTTACATTTAGCATTGAACAAACGCCAGCAGAGTCGTTGAACCAATCGTTACCGGTTGCATGTTATAGGTCGTTCCGGCAATCGTAATCGTGTTGGAAAAATTGGACGAGTTTACCGTGAGCGCATTGGCATACTGACATGTAATCATACCGACTTGTTCATAAATATCGGCCGTTACCATATTGCACACCAGATGACCATCCTGTATGAAATTCACCAGGGACGGGTCCGTCGAGAAACTCGTCGCAGAAACGTTGGTAAAGGCGCAGGAAAGGGTCTTTGGATCAATCAATACATCTCCACTTGTTGCGATCACACGTTTATTCAGCTGCAAATCACCCACCGTTGTGGTTTGTCCTTCCGTGATCACATCTCCCTCGTTCAACGTATTCCCCGTTACCACCAGGTCACCGTAAATATACGTTGTCATCCCCGTGAACCCTGTACTACCACCCCCCGAGATATTATACGTCGGTGTTGTCCACGGGATTCCTGCCGTTCCCGTGATCCAATCCAACGTGTCTTCATTATTTGTGTATTGATAATAATCATTGGAGGACACATCTGTAGGAGCAGGGGTAGGAATTGGAACAGTAGGTTGAACAACAGGAATAGTCGGAAGAACAACTGTTGCAGGGGGCGAATTGTCGGTTGCCTGCGTTGTTGTTGACGTTGTTGACGTTGTAGGGCGGAAAAGAGGCTGTGGTCGTTTCATACCGTAATCGTAATATATAAGTATATATATATAAATATGTGAATTGTTGTTTAATTCCTAAAGATTACACAACATAATATAAAATAACGAAAATTATTTCTTCAATATCAATTATCCTTTACGTTAAATTCACAGTAGCAGGTGTTCCGTAATAGGATCCTATCGTGTAGGGGTACGCGTACGTGCACACGTAACAAAAATCATACTTGAAGTAGTACGTCTTGCTGTCACTGGGAGATACAAAGTTAAATGTAACGTTGGCGACCAGGCCGTTATTAGCGTTAAGATCGGCGGAATTGATCATGCGGTAGCTCTTGGTCGATGTGTCGTAGACCAAAAAGGGACTGACCAGAGGATACCCGTCAAAATAGAAACCCAACAATCGGGGAGTATAATCCAGGACCCAGTTATAGATGTGGGGTGCCATGACGTGGTGGTGAGTGAGTCCGCCTTTTGGAACGTGTTCCGAGAAAATATCCAGGGGTTCGAGATGCGTCGCGTTCTGTCCGAGATCATTCGACTGTGAAAACAGGGCGACATTATCCGCACACCACCCCGAATGATTTCCGTAGGAAAGGGGCAAGTTGTTGTTATTGTATCCATTCGCTGCCGCATTGGCGCTAAAGTTATAATTGTACACGCCTACTTCCGTATCGTATTGGTTAATATAATAGGCGGGTGCCGAGTAGGGCGTTGTCGTCTGGATCGGCATGGAGGCCGATTGGATAAATTTACCGCTTGGGTGTACCGGAATGGAGTTGGATTTGATGTAGATGGTCCCCGTCGGACTGGCAGAATTTGTGGACGCTCCATAAATGGTCGGTGTGGAGTAGCTTCCCGTATGCCCGGTCCACGACGGCCAGTTGATGTTATTAACCTTGTTACCAATGTACAAATACGGTGTAGCCGCGGTTCCAGAACTGGGGTTTGTTAACGATGTATAATACGAAGGACTTCCCCCGTACCCCGTGGTACCATAATTATGAGAGGTGTACGAAGTATCGTTTCCGATAGGTCCAGGTACGAAATAACTATACCGACCGTTGCCCGTCGCGACACCCATTGTCGTTCCGGTGTACCCACTCCAGTAACTGTTGTAGGTATAGTACGAATTGGTGGAAATCGACACAAAACCCTCGATCTGTGTACTACTACCGGTAGGACCCGATGTGATATTATTGAAACCTGCATACTTTGCATAAAACGTACTCCCTGTAAGAGGCGAGTAGGTCGTGCCTGTCGGGCCTGTATTACTCCCACCCACACTCGTGACGCTGATATTCACCGGGTAAAGCTGGGGTGGGTAGGTATAGGAGGTTCCGGTCATACCAGAAGTGACAAACAATCCAGGGTTCACAATCCCTGTAGAAGATTTTGTCGAGTCGTATGTGATCAACGTTCCCTTGAAAGTAATGGATTTTGTTGTTGAAGGTGGATTCGAGTAGGTGATCATTCCGGTAGTGGATAACGAACAGATGTAGTAGGTTTTGGTTGAATCACCGATCGTATAAGACGCCGTAAAGATGTCCATAATATTGACTGTACTCGTCCCATCCGTATAATACATCCCGGGGTAGAGTGTACCCGAAGTGATGGAAGAAATAAGCGCAAAATTACCGTACCGTTTGACAGACCCAAGCGTCGGGTCTTTGACTATATACGCGTACACTTTACATTCGGCGGATGTTGTCCATGTTCCATAAAAAGTTGCGACGTTGAAATTGCTTCCGTAACCGTTCAGCTCCGTGTTAAAAGTACTCAGGAGCGATGTCGTGCTGTTGGTAGGTCCTACCCCATTGGATATGACGGTAAAGGATGTTTTCCCGATATAATTGTTGTTGGTGGTCACCGAACTCAATGTTACAGGAGGAAGCTGCCACGAATTGCTCTGATTATCAAACACGTGCAACTGGAAGGAATTGGTTCCTGCCATGGAACTCACGTTTATTGAACTATAGTAGACCGTCGAGGTTGTTCCATAGGCAATGTAGTACCCCACATACATTGTGGCAAGGCAGTTGGAAAACGCTGTCAAGGACGTTGAATTGGGGATGGGAACAAGGGGAACACAGAACGTTCCATTCTGTCCAATCGTAGCTTTCATGCCATTCATGGAATAAGGCACGTTAATATTGTTGGTAGGACCGGGAGGATAGGTCGTAGGGTCATAAGGATCCACGGCAAGGTTGTTCACATCGAAACTGATGGTAGGGATCGTTGTCAAAGTAGGAAGCACGGTCACGTAGTTTGTGGAATTAATACTCAAGGTAACACCGGCAATGTTGCTGTACAACACTTTTTGACCTGTGCTGCCGGTGGCAAAGTAAGCAACAAAACTTTTGAACGTTGTGGCCGTGTAACAGGAACTCCAGAAAAGATTGGTGTAATCCACAAACAGATTGCAAATCAAATTGCTGGAAGCTTCCGTGATATACGCCGATTCTTTTGTAGAAAGGGAATGATAATACAAACTAATCTTATTCGTTGTCGACGTTGAACTTGTTTGTAAAGAAGACATGATACAATAATTTATGAAAAGACTATAATTTTTGTTTATGTATTTACTCCTATATATAGACTGTTAAAAAAAAAATATGAAGATTTATATTTTCCACCAGATCGGAAACAGATGCTGATGACGATAAAACATCAACTATTGCTACCGGAAGATATCATCTTTTCCATTATCCGGGATTTCTTATTGCCCCCTGATTATCGCGCCGTTCATCATTTGTGGCATTACTCTGCCTCGTTACAAGATTCTGCCATCGAATACTGTCGGATCTCACGCGGCCTCCGACAACGTGATATCATAAAATCAGACTCCCGTTACCACTGGAACCGTTTCATCCATGACAAATACTCTACCATCACCCATTGCCATTCAGGCCCACTTATCGACCGGATCCTTGATGTCTGTTGCATCGATCCCAATCGGGCACCAAGAATGCTTCCCTGTGCGGTCTATAAACACGATAAAAAAACCGCCACCTTGTCGTTGCTCTATATGGGCGCCGACATGTTTTATATCGTCACGTCCACAAACTAAAAAGAAAGGATATGATTATTATGTGATTGACATCCATAAAATTGATTGTTCTTTTCGGTAAATAACCAGTTATTCCTAATTTGTTTTCTCCTTGTTGAAACTAACTAACTAACTCCCTTGTTATTTTGTGATAGAAACATGACCACGATGGACGTTCAACGTTGCAGGGCACATGGGTGTCCGTTCTTCGGCTTCCCGACCGCCTGTTCGCAGCACCAGTTCACGGTGGCGTTCCAAGAGTTTTGTCTTCAAACGCGTTCCAACCTCAACGCCGACGTGATACGAAAGATTGGGGAGCTTGCGAAACCGGGTCCCAAGTCAGGCAGGGTCGCCATGACCGAGGACGATATCCTTCAAACAATGGGTTGGAAGGCAGAAGAGGTGTGGGAAAACACCGCCATCGTCGAGGAACGCCTCTTTTGGCTCCAACACCACGACCTCCCCTTTCTCTCCTGTGATGACACCTACACCGCCTTGGAGTGGCTCGGGTTCAATGACCGAAAAAAAATCAAAGCCGAGGACGCCCATCGCATCCTCACCGCCGTGGAAGCCCGTCAACCCCATCATTACACCGAGATTGCCATCCAGAAAGCGTTGGTGATCCTCTCCCTGAACGTCGGTCTCCTCGATCCACAGCGTTTCTCCGTCGGTCTCTGCTACCATGGACGTGATCCCATCTACTACAACATGAAACCCGACGCCATTCGTTCCATCGCGCAATATCGTCGACATAATTTTGAAGATGGTGGTGGTGGTGGTGGTGGTGGTGGTGTATAGATATAGAATATGATGTGACAACAAAGTGTGTTGTACACGTTCTGTTTCAACAAATGATTTTAAAAAATAATATTTTTACAATTTTTGGTTTTTAACAAGAAAGAAAGAAAACGTATGAATGATGAGAAAATATTTTTTGGAATCCGATCATAATCTTCTTCCTCTTCCTCCCATTTCTATGCAAATGGGAAAAGAAGACGATGAGTATACCCACCCTTATTTTATATTTTATACCATCCATTCCTTTTGATGGATTGATGATGGATTGATATCAAAAAAAAAAATTTTAATATATTGTTTGCATGAAATAAAATGAATCAATCTTCGAACGATGGTTACAATTATTCGAGCGGAACAAAGAATGATGCCTGGAGTGGTAATCAGAAACCGTACACTCCTCTATCCAAGAGCTACTGTGCTTTCCAGAATACATCGAAAATGGAGTGTCCAGAGAATCCGACGAATTTCATTGCCAACGGTATCGTCGGTTACGAGTACACGTACGCCGATGCGCCGGCCATTAAATTCCTGTTCTCCAAGGAAAATCTCGATGAACTCTCCCGTGCCATTACCTATCTTCTTCGGGGTACCGATCCACAAGGTCGAGATATTGTCGTGGCTCCAGAACGTATCAATGAAGTCCTTTCGTCGGTATTCATGTACGGAACCCGTCCTCAGATAGGGAGTATTTATTCTCGATACACCATTCCTGATTGTTATCCCAGGAACGATTTGCGTAATTACAATATGCAAACCATCAAAATTATAGTGAGTGCCATCAAGGATGAGTACGATACCATTGCCAACAACAAGAAACTCACCATCTGGACCACGCTCTTGGGAGATTTTAATACGAATGGTCTCCGCGCTCACCCACCGCTGAACAAGATCCGTAAAAAAATGCCTCAACGCATGATGTTCAACATGAATTATTAGGAATTTTTTTTTTTGTTTTTTATTTTTTTATCTCGCCAACATAAAAAATACTTTGTTTTTTCAAAAAAAAAAAAAGGTTGGATCATGTCATGGATCTTACTTGAACCCCCTGTTAATGTTTAACCCCTGTTTTAAAACAATTTGTTTAAATTAGAAGTGTATTGCGTTTTAAAAAAAAACGCCGTCCGGAGAATCATGGTTCTTGTGTGCGCCATTTCAAGACCATCCCCTCGAAAACTGATTTTTTGAATAAAGGAACAACTTTTTTATTTGACTGGAGGGCCAAATAAAAAAAATCGGAAGACCTCCTTCAGATCATTGTCGAGTACGCCGGAATCCACGATCCTCACAGACGACCAGATCGTCGAACGCCTTCACGTGGATGCCAGTACGGAGCACCGATCGACTGTTGTGCGTTGCGCCGCACACCGCGCTTGATCAGGTGTTCACCAGGAAACCCTGGCAACAGTCGATCGGTGCTCTCTAACGAGAGCCCTCTCTCCCCCCGCCGTCGGGGGTATTTAAAGAAAAAAAAAAATCATCATGTCTTTAAATAACCCCTGGTGGCAGGGGGAAGGAGGGCTCTCGAAGAGAGCACCGACGGACTGTGTCCAGGGTTTTACTGGTGTTTTTGGAGATTGATCGGTTGTTATCGGGTGTTCACAAGGAAACCATGGACACAGTCCGTCGGTGCTCTCTAACGAGAGCCCTCTCTCCCCCCGCCGTCGACCCCCTTCAATCAGGCGCGGTGTGCGGCGCAACGCACACTGGTCAAGCGCGGTGTGCGGCGCAACGCACCACAGGCCGTCGGTGCTCTCTCACGAGAGCCCTCCTTCCCCCCACCCCCCACAACAGGGGTTATTTAAAGACATGATATTTGGCAGATGGAACAAATCTCATTTTTTTTTTTTAATATTATTTAAAAAAAATGCAGAGTAACAATTTTAATTTCGAGTCGACTCAAACGTTATCTTCCTCATCTCTATCCCCCGACCGTTTTATCATTACTTCAAATAATAATAGTGATGTTCATAATGAGGTCAACGCTAATGTTATCACAAATACAAATTTATATTATAAAATATCCATCTTTCTTTTTATATGTTTAATTCTGTATGGAATTTTTAGATTTTTAGATTTATTTACTTCTTCTTCCAAATATTCAAGAGAAATATTATCATCCATGACACCACCACCAAACATCCCTTATTTTTACTATAAGTTAGAGACAACAGTTACTGATGAAGATAAAAATAAATATTATGTAGTACATGAAACAGATTGGAAGAATGAAGACAGATCTGATTTGAAGTATGAAAGTTATGTACTTTGGGCTTTGAGTAACGGCAAGATAATAATCCCAAAAGATAAAGACGCTTCCAGTGTTCTAATTCAACCAAAATCGTCACAAACTATAACACACAAAGTGATTGGTTTACCCTTGTGTACATTCCATCCCATTACACAAGATGATTCATTAGAACTTAGTTTTGGATTTGAGCTCGAAACAACAGAATGGACATTTTTACCCTTATCTTTACCGAATGATGTATTAAAACGAATTGATTACAATTTAAAGAAAACATCATTTAAAGGAATCGATGTATCAAAAACAGTTCGTGTAACAGGCGATCATAATCCTTACCTTTTTGATCCTTTACAGATACCTCCACAATATTTAGGAGAGTTGAAGTTGAACCTCGACTATATAGATAAAACAGGAAATACACGATCCATCGAATTTGGACCAAAGAATGTGGGTAATTGTGAATTTATTATTACCTATCCTACCCTTGAACAAGTTTCTTTAAATAAATTACTTCAAAAAATTATCCAAAATTTCAAAAGAGCTATTTCGGACATAAAGACAAGTGTTAAAAATAAGTTTGTTCTAAAAAGAGTCAATTTAGATAGTTCCTTAGAGATCATATTTCAATCAGAATTTTATTGGATCAAGAGTGATGATAAGATGGAATATGGAGTACTCATCAATAAAAGTGGATCTACAAACATAAATAAGATCAATTTCATTCCACAATTAACTATTGGAGTATCATTTAAAAATATTCGAAAATTAATTAATTCATTATTGTCTCAAATCAACTTTACAGACAAGAAACAATATTCCAGTGCACACACATCTTACCACATAATTGAAACAATAATTCAACTGGTGTATCCATATGTAGACGTTGAGGATATAAAAAAAGAAGAAACAGAAATTAAAAGATGTATCCTGTTTGTTTGTTTGTATTCTTTTTTATTCAATAGACAGCGGAAACAAAGAACTCATATTTTGTTCAGATTCACTCTTGGTTCTACTATTTGGATGCATACATATTTTGACAGTATATTACAAGATTTGTATGAAAATTCGGAAAAAATTTCGGAATATTTTAAAGGTTTTGCAACATCAAAATCATTAGATACATTTCAAGTATACTTGAAAGAAGTAAAACTTAAATCAAACGACGAACAAATACAGGCTTATCAGGATATGAAACAATCAAATTATTTCAAATTGGATAGTATAGAAGATATTGTTAAGATAGAGATAAGGGATTTTAGTTTATTAGTCAAACCGAATTCAATACAGAACTATCAACGAATTTCGATAACTTAACGGCTCCGCCAGGTGTACCGTGCGTATGCGCCGCACACCGCGCCTGATTGGAGGGGGGTCGGCGGCGGGGGGAGAGAAGGGCTCCGCAAGGTGCACCGATCGACTGTGGCCAAGGTTTCCTGGTGACTTCCGATGACTATCCAACAAGCGCGGTGTGCAGCGCAACGCACCACAGTCCGTCGGTGCTCTCTAACGAGAGCCCTCCTTCCCCCCGCCGGCAAGGAACACCGATCGACTGTGTCCATGGTTTCCTGGTGAACACCTGATCAAGCGCGGTGTGCGTTGCGCAACGCACACTGATTAAGCGCGGTGTGCGGCGCAACGCACACTGATTAAGCGCGGTGTGCGGCGCAACGCACACTGATTAAGCGCGGTGTGCGGCGCAACGCACACTGATTAAGCGCGGTGTGCGGCGCAACGCACAGAAGAGGGTTCTTCTTCCCCTTCTCTTTTTGTGGAATAGATGCCAATCTCTTTCAAATGTTGAAACGAATGAACGAGGTGGTGTAGGGCATTGGATTCAAGGGTCTTGGAAAACAGCAGTTGTTGCGACATGAAACGAAGAAGATCGATATTTTCCTTGAGGATTCGGAAAGAGGTGTCATAGGCCTCTTGGATCGTTTGCGAAATATCCTCGTCCATTTCCGAGAGGGACTTTTGACTCCATCGGGCATAAATAATCTTTTTTCCCATCCCCAGCTCTACCACCATCTTCTTGGATAATTCCAAGGCCTGCTCCAGATCGTGGGACGCGCCGGAAGAAATCGATAAGGACCCAAACACCAGTTCTTCGGCAATCCTTCCGCCCAATAAAATCTGGAGGCGTTCCACGAGATATTCTTTCGTCAGCAACATGTTATCATTCTCTCCACCACTATTAGTCTTTTGATCGTCACGACCAAACGTGGTATACCCGGCCATTCGTCCATTAGGAGACACAATCGTGCACTTGATGGGTTTCTCATGACACTTGCCTGCCATGGCCACCAAGGTATGTCCCATCTCGTGCACCGCGATCCTCCACAACGCAGACATGGACAGATTCAACGGTGTCATCACCTTTCCAAGTGTGGTGTAGTCTGCGAATTTTTCCAGCGTCGCGTCCATCACCGGTAGTTCGTTCTTTCGGATGGCATACAAGGTCGCCTCATTCAACAGATTCTCAATCTGTGCTCCTGTCCACCCCGCCGTCATCTTGGCAATCTTCTCCGTCGTCGCATTGATCGGTTTCCTTTGGATATGGATATTTATAATCTCACATCGCGTCTCAAAATCCGGTACATTGACATGAATATGTTTATCGATTCGACCGGGTCGCAACAATGCAGGATCCAGAATATCCATACGGTTTGTGGATCCCATCATCAGAATGTCTTTATTATCCCGGAATCCATCCAATTCAACCAAAAGCTGGTTGAGGGTCTGATCCCTCTCTGCCTGCGCCGCTTCCGCATCCGCTCCTCGATGCCTCCCGATCCCGTCCAGTTCGTCGATAAAAATCATACAGGGTGTATTCTCCCTTGCGAATTCAAATAGCTCGCGGACCCTCGCAGCACCCATTCCTACGTACTTTTCCTGGAATTCAGACCCCGATGTCGAAATAAACGGAATGTTGCATTCCCCTGCCACACAACGCGCAAACAGCGTCTTGCCTGTTCCAGGCGCTCCGTACAACAAGATTCCCTTGGGAAGACGGACATTGTACGGCTCGTACTTTCCCGGGTTCCGCATAAAATCCGTGAGCTGCACCAATTCTTCCTTGATCTCGATATATCCACCAATCGACGTAAAGTTAAACCGCAACTGATCCTCAATCATAAACGCACCACTCGCACTCTTCTTTTCCTTAAAACGCTGACGCTGGATCACCCGCTTACGCCACGCCGATGGATCCAGATCCGTGTTTAAATCGTCCTCCTCGTTGTTGTGGTCGTGATCATGATCCTCGTCTTCATCTTCCATTTCCTCGGCAGTCATTTTCTGTTGGGGGGGCGATGGCGCCCTGCGTACGTTATTTTGTTCATCCCTTTCATCCTTCTTGCGCCGCCTTTGTTTGATCATTTCCATCTCTTGCAAGATTTTTCTCTTCATGGCATCCTCCATTCGACGCAACATCAAGTTGTTTTCGGATTTCCTCCACAATTGATAATCCTCGTCCTGATCGTGATCGTGATCGTCGTCGTCGTCATGATCATCGTCATTCTTTTTAGGAGGAGGACGACGACGATTCCAATAATCCTGTTCGCCACGTTGTAATAATCCCCACAGATCGTCCTCACGACGAATGGGCAAAGGTGGAGGAGAAGAACGACTTGCGCCTTCGAGGTTTCTCATGTACTCGGAAGTAGGTTCTTGATAATCCTGTCTTATCCTAATATTTCTATGATTTCTATGATTTTTTCCACGACCATTGCTATTGCTATCCCTATTTTTCCACAAACCACCTGCCTGAAAACTACTGCATGTTGTGACTAATGTGATCATCACCATCAAAATCAAACGCATCGTGAAAATCTGTTTTTTTTTAGAGACATATAGTGTTTGTTTAGATTACATTCAGGGTGGTATCGGTGTTTGGAGATTCCCATCTTTTTTTTTCAAGAAACAAATAAATTTAAATAATTAATTTATTTTTTTCGTGCGATAGAAAAAAGGACCTCAAATGCAAATTTTTGTCAAGACATTAACAGGAAAAACCATTTCCCTGGAAGCAGACCCCACCGATACAATCGAGAATGTCAAGCAAAAGATCCAGGATAAGGAAGGAATTCCACAGGATCAACAACGACTGAATTACGGTCGGAAAAACGGCACGCCGTGAGCTGAGGAGATTTTTTTATGAAAACCTCACGGGAAAACGTTTGTGTCCCTTCTATTCTCCTCGGGACCAGCCGTTAGTCGTTTGGTATATCATGAGTTTGTTTGTTTTTTTTTGGAGAGGTCCCTTTTTTTTCAATCACAGCAAACATACGATGGATTAACAAACGGCGAAAAACCTTAGAATGATTCGGGAAACCCCTTAGAGCCTCTGCTACCACTCCCTATCCGAAAGGATCTGTGAGGAACACGGTTAATTGCCGTACCCAACGGTAATAACGCAGAGGATTGGGCAATCCGCGGGTAAAGTTCCTAAACATGCATAATGCATGGGACTCCCTCAACGACTGAACGGGTTTTGGTGGGCAATACGGGTAATTTTTGATTCTTCTACCCGGCCTGCTTAAGATACAGTCTAATCCCTTTCCGAAAGGTAGGGTCTGCGAGATGGATATTCGCAGGTAAACAATTAGAAGACGGGCGTACCCTCTCTGATTACAACATTCAAAAAGAAAGCACCCTCCACCTTGTGCTTCGACTCCGAGGAGGTGTTCAACAAGTGGCAAAACAAGTGGCTAAACAACAAGTGGCTAAACAACAAGGAGTGGCTAAACAACAAGGAGTGGCTAAACAACAAGGAGTGAAGAAAGAAGAAGAAGGAATCGGAGCAAAGATTAGCAATTTTTTTGGAAGTTTTATGAAACCTACCACCGATCAAGTTAAAAAACAACAACAAATCAAGAAACAAGTTGTCGTTCAACAACAAGTTGTTCCCAAAAAACAGGGACAACAAGTTGTTTCCAAAAAACTTACGCAACAAATTAATGACAAGAGAAATCAACTCGTCCAAGGCGGTAAAAATCCTGAGGAACTTCGGTTACAGATGTTGATGACGATTAATGGTGCATTAGATAAGATTATTCAACGACAGAAAAATAAACAACCAGTGGTTGCCGCTTCATAAATATATATAAATGATGATCAACGTTTCCGTTTAAAATTTTTTTTGAGAGATTAAAAAAAATGTTGGTAAACTTATAATGCTGATTTTATTTGCGATCCATGTCCGAGGACCACTTGGACTCGAAAACATTAGGAAACAACTCCTCCTGTTGTTATCCAAATCCTACACTGTGGTGATTTTGAGTTCCAGTCCTCCCCCTTGGTCCAATGCCGTGGCGCGATTGTGTCGCGAGATGGGAATCCATGGTCTATTTTTATACAATAACAAGAACCATCGTCGAGATACCGTGAAATGGTATCGATTCCTTAAAAGCCTCCATCACATCGATCCATTGGCATTATCACCCTCTTTCCCAGGTCTTTTGCAATTTCAACGAATCGTGTGTATTACAGACACCTTTCTCCCAACCAAAAGACTGTCTGAATTCCTTTCTTTCTGTTCCGAAAATCAGACAACAGAAGACCTCCTCGCATTCTCTCCCCGAGACATGACCAAACTTTTTTCTCTCCCTCGAACTGCCATCCCCCGTTATCTCCAGTCCACCTCTCTCCACGACTTTTCTTCCCCCCTTTTTTTTGATTTAAAGCCGTCATAATTTAGGACAAAACACGCGTTTATAAAAAATCGATTCATTACCAACACAATCATGGCATCTGGAATAACAAACGAACAACCACCCATGATGGCGAGCACGCCTCAGAAATATGGAATGGCATCGACGTCCTCCTCACCGTCCTCTGCGTCCTCATCCACCCCTATGAATGTTCCGATGGAGAATGAGTATACGATGAGTATTGGTCGACGTCCCAAGCTTTACGACCTGAACAAGAATTTTACGAACTTTGAGATTGAGTTTTCCATCGAAGCCGAGAAACCCACTTCTTCTTTCTTTGTGTATATTATGCCTCAGGATCAGTTGGATAAGGTGAGTCCTGATTTTAAGGAAGTGGATATGAAACCAGTCGATG
>Ga0214921_10007867_pt1 | contig 14053 bp, 3 predicted proteins | sample LL1505_MetaG_FD_177992 | JGI IMG/M metagenome (GOLD analysis project Ga0214921, IMG submission 177992) | Freshwater microbial communities from Lake Lanier, Atlanta, Georgia, United States - LL-1505 | ecosystem: Environmental > Aquatic > Freshwater > Lake | place: USA: Georgia | collected 2015-05-28 | reverse complement strand
TTTGATAGTTCTGAACCTGCGGTCAAGCCAGGGATGTCAGCACCAGCAGTAATTGCTACTGGTACGGCTGTTGCATCCGAGGTAAGACGACGGTCGGCTGGGACTTCAGGAGTTACGTCCTGAGAGTCAATACTGGCGGTCACGGTAGTTGCCTCCACGGTCTCTTCCTGCACCTCTACTGGTGCATCGATTTGGGTTTCTGTTGTTTCTTCTACAGCAGGAACGTCCACGTCTTCCTCGACGGAAAGTTCTACTGTTTCTTCGGTAGAAAGTTCTGCAACTTCTTCCGCAGCAGTTGATTCCTCAACCTCATCAGAATCAGCAGAAGCCATTACTGGCTTCTCTTCTTCCTTCTTTGCTTCTTCTGGAGTTTCGCCTTCAACCTTATCTTTGGCTTCCTCTTCAGGAGTGCCTTCTGGGGTCTCTTCCATATCGGTAGTTTCCTCTGTTTCTGGGTCGATAGCGGCTTCTTCACTCACATCTTCACCATGCACGCGCGCACTGGCTTCAGTAACTTGCGCTGCAAGTTCCTCAGCCTGAACTTCGCGACGTTTAACTTCAGAACGAACTGAGTCAAGCATGTCAGCAAGAGAGGTCATAGCCTCTACTGTCTGCGGAGTAGGTTCTTCGCTTTCGACCGATTCAAATGTACTGATGATTTCATTTTGGAGTTCAACGATTTGCTCGTCAGACAACTCCGCCATGTTTTCCATCATGTTATTAATGCGGTCCACTACTGTCCCTCCTCCGGGGCAGTCGGGGGAAATCACCTATGTCTGTGATTTCCCGGCTTATGTAGTCGAGGTAAGGGACTTCCACACAAATCGCGCGGGAGGCACTACACCCATAACAAATAATACAGTATCTTTAGAAAGCCTATTTTTTAAGTAAGCAGTCTAAGAAGTGTATTCATATGACTTGAAATCTCTGACTGGCTGTACATATCTCCACCAGCCATAAAAGACTTCAATTCAGATGTTGCTTTTCCAGCGTCCTTTTGCCCAACCTTATCCTCTACTTTGGTAATCATGTCTTTCATTAGATTTGCTAAAGCAGGAGGAAGGTCACTAAAACGTACCTTCTGTGATTGGTCTGCGAAAGGAAGTGGAAGATTTGAAATTGTTTCTGCTAGAGCCTTAGCACCAGTACGAACATTAATTAGAGCCGTACTATCTAAAGCCCCTGTATCCATACGGTCTACAATGTCAATAACATCTCTAGCACCAGCAGCAGCAGCAGCATAGTTTCCAGTGTTATCTAGATTCTCTACTTGCTTTACTTTCTTAGCAACAGCGTCAAGAGAAGCAGCACCTAAATCTTGCTTAAGTCTTGCCAATACTAAACGAAACTTTCCTTGAGCATCTCTCGGCTGAGTCTTAGCCGTGTATTTCCGCTCGTAGAAGCCCTCGTTAGAGGGCTGTACTTTTGGGTCCACACCACCTGTGGCTTCCACGGTTGCATCAGACTGCATAACTTCACCAGCAGCAGTAAGTGATTTGTTAGAAATTCTGCTTCTAAAGTCTGCAACTGCAATAGAAAGTTCCATTCCACTGGCAGAAGCAGTCTTCCACTCATCTGGAATCATTTCTGGTTTTCCAAGAGCCTTAGCGCGCTTTGAAATGTGACGACGAACCTTAGCACGGTCAGATGGCTTTGAGCGACCATAAGCATGAACTGCCTTGCGAAGGTCAGATACGTTACGGATTGGGTAAGAACCATCTGGAAGTGCTTCACCAGACTTAGCCAATTTTTCACGAACCTTTTCAGATGGACCAGCAGCAACTAGACCCTCTAAATCAAGGACAGAAAAAACTGTTTCAAAATTAGGTTCTTCTTCCTTGTCTTCAGCGATAACTAGTTCCTTACCGCTGATAGATGAAGACAACTGCCATGACCACTTCTGGTGAGCATCAATACGCTCTGCCAAGAAGTTGCACACACCCTGCTCGTTAGCAGCCTCAAGCATTGAGAACATAACCTTAAGTTCTTCAATGAGTTCCTGATTAGCCAAGTAAAGGTCAGCAGCCAATGCGCGAGGAGTTCCACCTGCAAGACCAGTGCTTGAGAAGGCAGACATCTCTGCATATTCTTCTAGAGAGATGATTGGGTAATCTCCGAGTTTGCGAATGTTCTCAGCGATTGGGTCAATCGAACCGTAAACATCGCCATAAATCTCACCAAAGAGTTCATGGTACTGAGCAAAATCTTCGCCAGTTACATTCCAGTGGTAGCCATGAACTCTGTGATAGAAGCCGATAACATCAGCAAGAAGTTGCTGCATACCGTCAATGTATAGAGGCTTTACGTTTAGGTCTGGGTTCATATTAAATCCGCTCATTTTCATTGTGCAGTTAGCACAGCAAGAACCATCACACATTGAAGTGCAAGCAGGGCAGCAATTGCATGTAGCATCTGCAGTCATAGTTTCTACTCCGTTGATTTCATTTTTAAGTGAAGCAAAACGAGACTTTGCAATCTCTGCGTATTCACCTAGTAGGGTTGGGTCGTCTTTTAGTCGAGCAAGGTAGTTAGCACCTGCAGCGACAAGAGCCATAACCTCACCAGATGCAACGCGAGCGCGAGCAATTGGGAAGCCAGGAACATTTACTTGGCAAACAGCAACAAGTTCAAGAGCACCTTGAATTGGTCGCCAGTCACCTGATGGTGCAGATGCACGAATCTCACGGACTTGGTAAGAAGTTACTGTTGGACGAAGTGCACCAGATACCCAAATACCAAAAGCATCTTCACCCGCATGAACGTCAGCAAATGCTGAAGCAGTGTCGTCATAGTGCTTCGCTGCTGATTTAGCAGAAGCCTCTAGTGGAGCGTGTCCACCAGAAAGAGTCAACTGACCTACAGGAACATCCATACCTTCTTCAGTACGAATCACACCTGTATGGAAGTAAGAGTAGCCACTCTTTGAGCGAGGTGGTTTTGTACCAAAAGATAGACCAATGTGGTCTACATGCCACGCAGCAATGTGACCAAATACGCGACCACTATCATCAACAGTTAGTGGTGTTGGACCTGTCAAGTTTGGGTTCTCAAACCAAGACTTTGGAGGTGTTACAGGAATAGATGCAACAACAGCAGCGCAAGCCACTAATGCTTCTTCAGTAACTGGCTTGACAACTCTTGCACTAATAGAACTCATTGGTTTCTCCTGTACATCTTCAATTTCATCTAGTAATAATATTTTACATTCTTGGAAGGCTGGTTTAGGAACCAAAGTAACGCCCATGATGCGTCCCTTTGTGATTTTAATTTTTCCAGTTCCAATTTTTCCGTCGTCTTCAGAAGCCATTTCTTCGCTGGCTTCAAAACGGTCTAGGTCTGCTGAGACACCTTTAATGAATCCACCGCGAACAAGACGCTCTGCTTCACGACCATATTCACCTGAATCAAAAACGCCATAAGCATTTCCAACGCCATCTGCGGTACGTTCCATGCTGTCAATACGACCAACAACTACAGAGCCATCATGCCCTTGAGCAGTTTTAATCTGCCAAAGAAGTGGAAGTGGTAGTTCACGCATTGTTACAGAACCACCAGTAAAACTACGTCCATCTCCAGATTCCATATTTTCTGGGAGAACTACAGGAATAAAGAATGCTCCACCTTCAAGCATAGGTGCTTGGAATCCACCAGATGCAGTAAGAACTCTGCTCTTGATTTCATTTGCTTGAGCACTTAGTTCTGCAAGCGAAATAACTTCTCTAGAAGAACGAATGAACTCATCACTGTAAACAGATAACGCACCCTTACGACCATAAAGTTCACGATGAGCCTTGTCACCAGTCCATAGACCAGTCATTTCCTTGTGGCGTAGAGCGCAGTATCCCTTAGCGCGAGGACCCATGTATTTAGAAAGATGACGAACACAACGTGTCCAGTCTCCACCAGTATTCCATCGAATCTTTGCGCCACCCTCGCCTACAGTCCAGTAGCGACGAAGTTTCTCAGCGTTGCCTCGGTTGCGGTCTACTCCACCAGCGGCAGCAATAGCAAGAAGTTCGCCTGTCTCGCTCCATAGGATAGAAAGAACTTGGTCAATAGATGCTTGTACTGGAGCAGGTCCTGCTTCAGCCTTCTGCTCTTGCTCTACTGCTCTTTCTTCTGAGCGAGCCTGAGTAGCCTTAGACATTTGAGACATAACATCAGCAAGTGATTCGTCATCAAGAACAATTACAGGTGGTGGTGTAGGAGAGTTAAGGTCTGTGAGAAGTGTTTCATCCTGAACCCACTTATCATCTTTACGCTTAAATAGAGTTGGCTCTGTTGATTTAGTGTCTGCAGGAATAAGTGCAACTAAATTCATTACTGCCTGTGGGTCATCTTGTGCCACAATAGCCATGTAAATTGGTGGAACATCAGATGTTTCTGGAGTAAGAGCCTGAGCCTGTACATCACCAGCAGCAGTAATACTATAAGTAGTTTTACTCTTTGTGGTGGTGATAACACCATCTTTCATGGTCTTACTCCATGAAGAACTCCAGCCGTGATTCCCGCCAGTTCCACCACTTGATGTTGGAATACTCTTAGAGCCAACAGCCTTTGCGCTCTTCTTCTTTTCAATATCATCTCTACGAATTGGGTTGTACCAAGAACGATTAGGATATGAATCTTTTCCGCCAGACCCTTTATATTTGGTATCTAACCACTTACGAAGATATGGGTCATTGTAAGCATTAGGAGCCTTGTGGTCTTCCGCATTTGTGTTCACATGAACCTGTGGAGTTGCTTGAGCAGTTTTAGCAAAAGCAGTTCTTTGGTCTGCTACCCAACTTCCCCAATCAGTAAGCATTGATTGAACATCATCTTTAGTTAGAGGGGGAAGACGGTTAGGCAAACCAGCCAAAGACTTGTTAGAAGAATCACGAGGTTCTCCTAGGATTCCCGAAACATCCAAAGCCTGACCATAACGACGAACAGGAGCATCTGAAACATTAGGATTAACACCTGTAGTATCTGGCTGAGCATCGACCGTGTTGGCAGGTGCTTCAAAAGTGTTTCCATTATCTGCTTGAATTTCTAGAGTTCCACGGTCAGCATGGGCTTTCATAACTTTGCCAACGTAATTACCGTTGATTACTGCAGGAGAACCCATCTTGGCAAACTTACCTGTTGCATCACGAACTTGGCTTTCTACATTTTTAGAACGCTCTTCAGTCGTGTACTGACCATCACCTTCTGGTTTTGCAGCAGGTGTTGCATCACCAAAAGTTAAAGAGTCAATATAACCCCAGTCAATTTCTCCCATAGCGGCAGCAACAAGTTCTGCTTCATCAATGTTGATGCTTTCAACATTTGTAGATAAGAACGGGCTTGAATCAAGAAGTGCAGAAGCCAAAAGTGCTGCTTCTGAGTCCACAGGGAAGTGATAGAAAATTATCCCATCAACGCTAGAATCTAGTTCAGAATCAATCTCAGAAAATGATTTATAAGATTCTCCTAAATCAGACCAAGAACCTCTATCCCAAACTTCTAGTCTTCCATCAGTGTGATTTGCGTAAAGTCGGTCAATACCAGAACCATCGCCATGAACACGAATAGTGAACTCAACACTAGATGAATCGTTGAAGTAGTCAAGGTCAAATGCTTTAACCTTGTCATACATGGAAGCAGTTACAGCCTTGTTCTCACGTTCAACAATTGCTGAAGCCCAACTCTTTGCAGAGTCTCCACCCCAAAGTGCCCAAGCAATACGACCGTTTGATGGATAGCCATCATCTCCCGGCTTGTAGCCTTTACCCTTTTTATCTACTTCGTGACGTGGGAAATACTTAGCAATATGGCGTACTTTCTTAATGCCAATTTGTCCACCTTTTGCAAGGGTTCTTGCAGTATTCATACCTACTGGAGTGCCACCACGGTGATGTTCTTTATGCCACTCAAGGGCACGCTTGGCTTCAACTTGTACTGATTTTGGAATGGTATACATTCTGTCGCTATCAGCAAAAACTTTAATATCTAAATCAGTGACTGCTGCAGTAGCAATTTCAATAGAGATTTCTTTAGGCTCTGCGCCATCTGTACCCCAAACTGCTGAAGCAATTAGAGCATCTAGATTGCCAGTATTTGTTACGGCGTTAGTTTCTTCATTGACAATGACTGAAAAATTTTCAGATGCCAAGAGAACATCGCTACCATTGCGACCGACAAACTGCATGTTTCGGCTCCAGATTCTCTAGATACAAGTACATCAATAATAACAAAAGAAACAAACTGTTACTTTTTTAATTGTGTACGAATTACTTCTTTTCTTCAGTTACAGGTCCGCCAGCAACCCATGCATCACAGGTTCTAGAAGCAGCACATTTGAAGTCAAAAGCCTCGCAATAGCCGAGTTCTCCTGCATCAATTGCGCCCCAAGCGTCGTTTCCTTGCTCGTTGCCAAGACCAGACTCAATACAATCAAGCATCTTAGGAGTGCGGATAAATACTGCACAATTTCCACAGCGAGAAGACTTGGCTTCATCAATGTTTGTTGACCAACGCTCTGCTTTTTTAATCCAAAACTCGTCATTAGGGCGGTTAGGATTTAAAGGACCATAGCCAGCAGTGTCGATTGCATTCTCACGATTTGCTAGGTTTACAGAAATATCCTGAGTAGCAGGTGGACACGCAGAAGAATCTTCAGAATCAGCGGCAGCAGTTACTGGCTGGGCAGGTACATCATACCCTGGATTGATTCCATATGCAGTAGTAACATAGTCCATTTTTACAGTACGACCAACAACTTCTCTGATGTAGTCAAACTCATCTACAAACTGAGGCTTAACAAATACAATTAGTGAGCCAGACGCAAATGGATTACTTCTATCGTCTAGAGGAACCCACTCGCCATTTATTCTTGAGTACATTCCTTCAGTAGGCGAGTCATAGACAAGACCGTTGAGATATCTATCAGCACTAAATGTAGCAAAAAGGTCTGAAGGATTTTCTGGTTTATTTGGTGTAAATGCCATTATTTAGTCTCTCTTTTCTTCTTATTGTGTAGAAAGTCTGCAGTCATAGCCTTAACTTTTTCTTCTTCATCTGGCGTGAAGGCTTTCTCACTTCTTCTAGAAATGTACTGCATATTTACATTTTCTTGCTCTGCTTCTACAGCAGCATCAAAATCTGTATAGTTTTTCTTACTTGTGACATCTACCATATCTGATGAATTATTAAAAGTTGCAACCTTTACCCAACCTGCAGAATCTGTTGGAGTGACTCCATCAAAAAATATCTCTATAAGTTTAGACAATCTATCTTGATATTTTTTTACTTGTTCTGCTCCATTAGAAGAGTATGTTGGAAAAATATATACTACACGACTATCATCAACAACAATGCTATTCATTAAATTACTACTACTAGAAGTGTATGGGTCATAAAACCTTATTACTTTTAAACTCATAATTACATCCTATACTATTTAAATCTACTATTGGTCATGTTTAGTCTATCCCACGTGTTTGTAGTCTTGCTATTCTTTTTAGAAGAACATCTATATTCGGCTCTTGACCTGCAGGATACATTCTCTTAAGTGCTTGATAAGCCTGTTGTGTCGATAGTTGAACTAATTCGTCTACTGCTTCCTTGCCCCAGTTGTTAATCATATTTTGAATCATTGGAGTAGCCAACATGTTTGACTGTCTATAGAAATATGATTCTGGGTGATAGAAGTAGTGGTCAGCATCTAGTCCGTATGGGAATACTAGACCATGGTCAATTGGTATTGATACATGAGTACCAGTTTCATCCAAACCTACTAAGTAGTTTTGGTCATGTCTATCTTCATTATAAGAAACAGCATCAAACATTCCAATAAGGAAACTTTGTAAGATATCAGCATCACTCATGTAGTGCTGTTCTTCATCGTAATTTTCTCCCAGGCTCACATTTTGTAAGTTGAGATTAGCACCAGCAAAACTCATAACTATGTAGTTAGGGTCATACTCATGTGGAGCAACAAATGAAACACCTTCGACACCAAAAGCATTAATAACATTAGTTGCTAATGCTTCATTAAAAGCACTTTTTTCATCTCCTTCGTACTTAAATACAAATGTTTCACCAGTCTTTTCATTTTTCACAAAGTAGGTCATGTTATCTCCACCACGACCGCCACCCTGTTCTGACCTCTTTACAGTGTATCCAGTGTACTTACCGTCAATCATAAGTTTTCTGTTGTTGCTGTAGGCAGCATCTATGACATCCTGCGGGTCAACACCTCGTAAGAAATCACCATTTCCAAGAGAAGTCGGAGTAGGGTTCTGACCAAGACGCTCTTGCTTAAGAGCAAGATATAACTTAAATAGTTCTAATCTTTCGGCTTTGTCTAGAGAGTCTTGTTCATCGGAAAGTTTTAATTCAATATGAGTAGAGATAACAGTTCTTGCTCTTTTTGAAAGATTTGCAAGAGCCTTAGGGCTACCATCTTCCATAAACTTAGAGATTTCATCTTTAACCTCTGGGTCAATATTATTGAATCTATCTACAAGACCTTCAGGAATAGTTACAGCATTTACATTATCTGCAATTCTTTGCTTTACTATTTCATTAGGCTCATCGCTAGGAATTTCATCTGTAACAGGGTGAAGTTCGTCGAACTTGCTAATTATTCTGCTAAGTTCTTGTCTCTGGTTTTCTACAAGATTTTGAGACTCATCTCTATTTAATTTAGCAAGAAGTTCCCTAATTTTTTTATTTCTATCAACTGAATCAGGTGCACCAATAAGTCTAAAAGCCTCAATTGCATGAGACATTGCTTTGCCTTGCTCTATTACATCTAAATCAAGTCCAAGATTTAATAGTTCTTTTTCAAGAATAACTTCATCAACATTGATGCTTTCAGAAGGTTCTGTTCTCCCTGCGTAATCTCTTAAGTTTTTAACAAGTTTTTCTAAGTCAGCATTGAAGTTATCAGAAATTGCGTAAAGACCAGGGTCATTATCTAGCCATACCAAAGCACTTTCTGCTTCTTTTAGTGCTTTTTCTAGATAAGAAGCATTTTCCATGTCAAAATACTTCTCTATGTTATACACTGAATCATATATTTTTTGATAGAATTTAAAAACAGAACGAACATCTGATGAAGCGTCTAGGAACTCTTGTTTATGCTTCTGAGAAAGTATTGTACCAGCAGTGTACAATTCTGCTGCTCGCGCAGCATTAAATGCAATCTCATTTCCTGTTGGTTCGTCGTCTGCTACAACTGGAGCCTCTGGAGCAGGACCTAGATTAAAGTTTGGACCTGCAGGATTCACACTAGATGGGTCAGTAGGGTCTGGAGGAATTACATCATCTGTAGATGAATCAAGTTTTTCTCCGTAGTTAGGGTTATCTTTACGGAATTCATCTAAGAATGACAGTGCATGTTCTCCAGCCTCGTTGAGGTCGCCAAACACTTCATTATTTCCAGAGAGTGGTCCAGTAAAATCTACCTGCCAACCTTGAGCAAACTCATCCCAAGAAATTTTAACCTGATTAGAGTTAGCCTTATCGTAGATAAATAGTCTTGCTCCATCAACAGTGTAACCTTTGAACTTATAATCATTCTCATAATCAGGTTCTTCAGTCAAACCTTTGACATAATCATGGAAATCTTTATTACGAACCTGCTCAGGTGTTAGAGCCTCTGGAGTCTTTGGAGCCTCTGGAGTCTTATTGTATCTATCAGCAAGACGAGAAACTGCTGCTATAGCACTCTTTGCATTATTTGTGCTAACAACAGCCTCACCTGTTTGACTATCAACAACGTCAAAACCATTTCTGTCAGCCTCTATTGTAATCATATTTAGATTAGGTAAAGTAATAATTGTCCTTGATTGAACATGGAAGTCAGGTGCTTCTCCTGCATATTCAGTAAACTTACTGTCAACTTCAATGGTGCTGTCACCAAGTCCTTTTTCAGCAAGCATTTTAGAAATGTCTGAATGGAAAGCCTTAAGGTCTTCTGCAGTAAACAACGCTCCGCGCTCTGGGTAAGCGGGTGCAGCAGGTGCAGCAGGACCTGCAGGAGGAACAGGATTATTTGGATTTGGTTCATCCATGAATGGCTTACCGTCAAGTAGGTCAACGGCTGCTTGCCAAATACGAGTCTCGCGGTTGTCTCCACCTGGAGGACGAATCTCAAATGGAATATCTGGATTAAGACCACTTTCTTCGTGGTAGACGCGAATTCTTTCTCCACGTTCTCTTTGCAACTTAAGTGCTTTTGCAGTGAGAATTACATCTTCTTTAAATGTTCTTCTCTTTGGAGCGTCAGCAACATAAGGATATAAGACGTTTTGGACAACAACTTTTCCGTTTTCGTCTTTAACTGCCTTACCATCAGCACCACGCATATTTCTTCTCAACTCGTAGCGGTTACGAAGAGCGTATTGTCTTTTACGCTTTTTATCTAGTTTTGGTCTAGGTGCTGCAACAGGAGGGTTGTACTTTTCAGAACCTTCAAAGCCTTTTCCTCTACCTTTAAGAATAAGCATGTCCGTTGAGTAAAGACCATGAGACCCATCTCTAAAGACTACAACTGCGTAACCTTTTCGAGACTTATCATTAGCATTGTGAACTACCTTCCAGTCCACAATAGTTCCTTCTCCCAATGCTCTTAATTTTGCATCGTCCCAGAAAATCTCTACGCGGTCACCAAGACGAGCCTGATGCTCACCTGAAGCATAGATAAAGTTCTCGTTTGACCATTTTTGATACTCTTTATTTTCACCACCAATTACGCGGAGGTATTCAAGTTTTCCTCCAGCAACAGCACGCTTAACATCAGCATCATTTTCTGTGACAATAATTTTACTAGGGTCAGTTGTAATTTCAGGAGTATCTGATTTAACTGCAAGTCGACCATCTTTTGCCATTTCTACAAGTTCGTTGTAGCGAGCCAAAGCATCATTTGTATCAGAGAAAGAATCTGCTAGAACTTGTAGTTTATCTTCACCATCATGTCTACGAACAATAACTCGGTAGATATCTGGTTCGCCTTCATAGTTAGCCGCACGGTCAATTTCAATCTCTAACTTATGACCATCTGGATGGTCTACAGTTGCAATATCTACTTGTCCACCAGGAAGTAGTCTTCGGTCATTTACTTTTTGTCCCGGCTGTTGAACCTTAACTTCACCGCTGTCAATATCGTAAGCATCAAGTTGTTCAGGGTCAATGTAAATCATTGAAGCGGCATCATTAACTTCAGAATCTGATGTAAGAATTCTTCTGCTAGGGTCACCAAATACTTGACCTAATGAATCGCGTTTTACCTGCTCTGGGTCATTAGCATCAAATGGGTGAGTATCACCATCTGGAGTTTCCCAATGCTTTGAAGTAGAGCCATCATCCTTAGTCTCCTCGACAAGGAATGCATCTTCAGGAATATTTCGAGACTCTTTGGTCTTCTGTTCTTTAGATTTGATTGGCTTCTTTGATGGCTTAGGTGAACTCTTAGGTCCATTATCTTTCTTGAACTTATCAAGAGATTTAACCAAATCAGTCATGTTGTCTGATTTACTAATTTTTGCATTTGTCCAGTCCCAATCTGAACCATCTGGTTTCAAACCAGCAATTGCAGATTCGTAAGAAACTTCTCCTGTTTCAGGATTAGTATTCTCAACAATCGAAAGAACATATGAGTTTCCATCAGCATCAGTAAACACTTCTTGCTGCTTACTAATAGGAGGCATATTGCGTTTCAAAACATCAGGAACATTCTGTTCTTTAGGCTGTTGGTCAATACCAAATGCTTGTTTTGCTTCTTCAATAAGTTTTTTCAACTCGTCAACAGTGTTCTTGTAGAACTCTTGACCCTTAGATACCAAGTCATCAATAGAAGAACCAGTGTTGGTCTGACTTGCAACAACATCACCTTCGTTGTCAGAAACAAGGCATTCTCCAACGAGGCTTCCATTATCATCTGGCTTGATAGATGAAGTGGCAGTAAATGTGCTACCTGGTAGGTCATTATGCTCAATATGTGTAGGAGCATTAGTTACGCTTGGGTCGTCAATCTTAATAACATCAGTGAGATTTCCATCTCCATTGTCGCCACCAACAAGGCAGCCTCTACTGATTGGACGACGAACCTTATCCAGACGGACACCATAGTGCTGTGGGAAATCATGCGCTGTACCGTCTGTCAGGTCTACACGACGAATAACAGCCTTACGGTCATCGCGACCTTGGTCAGTTACAGAGATAACTTGGAAAAGTTTATCTCCTGCTTTGTTGTACATGAAGTCACCAGGTAGTAAGTCTTTAACCTGTAACTCTTTGTATTCTGTATCGCGAGCATTAGCATCATCCAAAGCCCACTCCATGGTTGCAAGACGCATACGACCATCAGGGAACATAGAGTTTCGTACAACAGTAAAGTCAATTGGTTTTGCATCTGACGCAACATTGACTGAAGCAGGGTCATTCATTGGTTTAATGTCGTCGACAGTCTTGATTAAGTCATCAACACTAACTTCTTTACCATTCATTGCATCTTGAACGGCTTGATAAGCAAGTGCTTCTGCAACTCTACGCTTGTATTCAGGTAGAAGATTATTGTCGTAGTTCTCCATAGCCTTTGCATTGTCTTCAATGTTTTTATCAACATCAAACAATGACTTTCCATAGCCATTTTCTACAGCATTGTCTAGTAGACCTTTAAATATTCCAGCAACTGCTTCTGCATCTGCATCAGCAGCGTGCCACCCATCACCAAGTGGGCTTCCATAATGTTCTGCAAGAGTTGGAAGTTGATTGTTCCTTGGCTTATTTGGGTCATCTTTATGAATCGCTCTAGCCATAGCAACAGTGTCCATGTAGCCAGCAGGATTATAAGAAACACCCTCACGAGCAGTTACTCGCTCTAAAACTTCACGGTCAAAAGACGAGTTATGAGCAATAAGAATACCGTTCTCACCAGCCCACTGAGCAAACTGCTCATGTGCATCTTTCATACTTATCTGCTGTTGTAAGTACTCGTCCGTGAGAGGATTTCCGTTCTCATCCTTAAGATTATCTAGAGACCATCCTTCTAGATTTCTTTCTGGGTTCATAAAGACATTAAAGCGGTCTACAACCTGACCATCGACAACCTTTACAGCACCAATCTGAACTGGATTATTTGTGTCATCACGCATAAGACCAGTAGTTTCGTAATCAAAGAATATTAATTCTCTTCCCTTAAGTGATTCTGCAAACTTACCCCAATCACCATTTGCTGCTTTTAGTAAGTCAGCAGCCAACCCTTGAACAAATGGGTCACTAGGAACAAATGGCGGGTACTTAGGCATCTCTGGAACATAAGTGCTGTCATCTTGCGGAACACTAGGTAGACCTGCAGTATCTTCATTAAACTCAACTACAGGAAGGTCACTAGGCATGTCATATCTAGCAGCCGCCTCAGCAATTGCTTTGTTGTATGCTTTCTGACCTTCAACATCATTTCTATCTGGCTGCCAATTTCCACGAGCATTGATGATAAATGGTTGATGGAATTCTGGGAGCGGTCCTTGTTCAGGAAGTTCTGAGTTTCTAATAACTTCCATTGGACCGTTTGGCTGACGTTTCTTCCATTCCTTACGCTGTGTAACGTGTCCAGGATAGTAGCCTTCTACGCTAACTTTTCCATCTTCGGTTTTTTCGTCAGTAAATACACGCTGAACAACGAAGTGTCCACGGTCAGCAAGAATATCTCCCGGACGAATAAACTCACCATGAACAGCAATAATGTGTGGGTCTGTGTCAGGATTAAATGCTTCTTGAGCACCAGCAGGAGCATTAGTCCAACGTGCGCGAGCAGCATTGAGTGCACCACGCCATTTTGCGTAGGCTAACTTAAATGCATCACCTAGTTTGCCACCTTGGTCAGCAAACTCTTCTTCTGTTGGCTTATGTAATTCTGGTAGGTCTCCAGCCTTAGGAAGGCTTTCTGTATCAAGACCGCGAACAACATTAATTTTTGCAAAATGTCGCCATAGTTTTTCTTGCACTGGATGACCAGGGAAGTATCCCTTAATTACAATTTGGTCATCTTCATTTATATCTGTGCCAACTTCAACAATGGTGA
>Ga0214921_10007865_pt1 | contig 14054 bp, 14 predicted proteins | sample LL1505_MetaG_FD_177992 | JGI IMG/M metagenome (GOLD analysis project Ga0214921, IMG submission 177992) | Freshwater microbial communities from Lake Lanier, Atlanta, Georgia, United States - LL-1505 | ecosystem: Environmental > Aquatic > Freshwater > Lake | place: USA: Georgia | collected... | reverse complement strand
TCTACACCTCCTCTCCAGTCGAGGGAGGTATAGCTAATATACCAGCAATACTTATCGTAGCCTTCGTAACATTTTTGGTATATCGTGGCACTAAGGATAGTAAGCGCGTGAATGCTATACTAGTTTTCATCAAAATGGCCGCGATCGGTATCTTTATTTTTGTAGCTGCGCCGCATTTTGATAGCACGAACTGGGATAACTTCATGCCCTATGGATTTGATGATGTTTTGCTTGGGGCTTCTATCTTGTTCTTTGCTTTTACTGGCTTTGGCAGTCTTGCTACTGCAGCCGAAGAGTGCAAAAACCCTAAACGCGATTTAACAATTGGTATTATAGGCTCTTTGATTCTATCAACTGTTTTATATATTATAGTCGGCGGCCTGGCTACTGGAATAGTGCCATTCACGGTTCTTGATAATAGCCAGCCACTTGCCCATGCCTTATCTGTAAATGGCAGTCACATAGGTTCAGCTATCGTAGCTACCGGGGCTGTTTGCGGTATGACAACAGTGATAATGATGAACATATATGCTCAGTCGCGTATTTTTTACGTAATGGCTAGAGATGGTTTATTGCCAAAATACTTCTCGAAGCTACATCCAAAATACGATAGTCCTCATGTCTCTATATTGATCCTTGGAACTGTAATCTCTATATTATCTGGCCTATGCCCACTTGAAGTAGTTGGCAAAATGTCTAGTATGGGCGCTTTGGTTGATTACATAGTAATAATGATCATTGTTATGTTGTTTAGAATCAGAATGCCAGAAGCTGCGCGTTCATTTAAATGCCCCGCACTATTCATTGTAGCCCCAGCGGGATTGCTTGCCTGCATCTATTTGCTGCTCAAGCAAATCATCGCAAAAGAAGGAGGATTGATGCTGACTGGTGAGCTATTTATCTATTGGTTCATCTCTATGTTTGTGCTTTATGTGATCAATAATATGGTTCGAAAGAACATGGGCGGTGCTTAAGTAGGGTCTGTTTCCCTCGGGCTTAGACCCGAGGGTCTCAGAAATCAAACTTTGCACGAGACCCTCGGATCAAGCGCGAGGGAAGCGCCTCATTTCACCGCCCCTTCCATAACAAATCACAAACTCATCAAATATAAAATACGAGAAAACTATGGAACAAGCGCTGCAGGCAATTGCCTACTTAGAAGAAATATATTGGAGCTATATTGGCTGGGCGCTAATTTGCGGCACTGGACTCTATCTTACTATAAAATCACGCGGCTTTCAGTTTAAAGTCCTATCTAATTTTAGAGCAAATTTTCACGAATTGCTAAAAGAAGGCAGGCGTGGCGACCGTCACGGCATTCACCCATTCAAGCTCTATTTTGCATCTATAGGAGGAATGGTTGGAATAGGTAATATTGTTGGCGTTGGGGCTGGTGTTATGATCGGTGGACCAGGAAGTATTTTTTGGATGTGGGTGGCCTGCTTTTGTGGCATGCTTATGAAGTATGCAGAAATATATTTAGGCATTAAATATCGCGTTTCTTGTGGTAATGGTAGCTATAATGGCGGCCCTATGTATTATCTACAAGAAGCATTCGAGGGTAGTCTTGGTAAATTTCTTGCTTACCTATTTGCATTTCTATTATGTCTTTATGGAATTGAAGTCTTCCAATTTACAACATTAGTTGAGCGCATAGAACATACTTTTCACTTTGATCGCAGCTGGATTATCGGTGTTTTGGTAATAATGTGTATCTATACTGTTATGGGTGGCATAAGACGTTTATCTAGCATATGCACTGTAATGATGCCTATATTCATGGTTGGGTATATTGCTATATGTTTTTACATAATAGGCGTCAACATAGATACTGTATCGAGTGTCATTGTTGAAATTTTTACTGGAGCTTTTACTGGCCATGCTCAGGTCGGGGGTTTTGTGGGTAGTACGATGATAATGGCGGCATATCAAGGCACCTCTAGAGCTGTTTATGCTGGTGATATAGGAGTAGGTTATGATTCTTGCCTTCAGAGCGAGACAATGATTGTTGATCCCAAAAAACAGGCGCAGATCTCGATCTATGCCTTATTTACTGATACTTTTATTTGTATGATGACGACTATGCTCCTTGCCGTAACTGGTGCATGGTCTTCAATGAATGATCTTTCTTCGAGCGAAGTGATATCAACCATACTCTCTGGATATTTGCCATATGCAGATCTTTTTATGACAATACTACTATTTTTTGCTGGCTTTACAACCGTCACTGCATTTTTTGCTGTAGGAGTCAAAAATGCAGTTTTTATAAGCCCAAAATATGGTAAGTGGACATATATTGCAATTGGAGTTTGCGGGTTTATTTACTTTCCACGCTTCCCTGCTGAAGATGTTATACACATAATGCTTTTCATTTCTGGCTGCCTTGTTTTGATCAACGTCTTTGGTATACTAAAGTTGATCAAAAAGATAGAGTTTTAATGTCATCTTGATCATTTACTTAAATGATGTTATACTCAAATAAGTAAATTAATGAGCCGTTGCCATGACTAGAATGAGTATTGATGTTTCCAAAGAGCTTCATCAAATGATCAAGATCCATGCTATGTTTGATCATAAGACTATTAGGGATTTTGTTGTATCTGCAATAGAGGGCGCTATTAATAAAAAGCATAAGACGCGGGAGGTTAACGCCGAAACAAGGAAAGTGCTACTTGAATCTGAAGCTGGGATAGGTTTGACGCGTTACAATAATATGGATGAATTTTTTAAAGAAATCGGATGCTAACACTTTATATTACGCAAAGATTTAAAAAAGACGCTCTGTTAATGAAGAAGCGCGGGAAAGATCCTAGAAAACTCAATAAAGTTATTGATCTACTGCTTCATAATCAGACGCTACCGCCATCATTGCAGAATCATAAACTCCATGAAAATCTCAAAAATCACTCCGAATGTCATATAGAACCAGACTGGTTGCTTATATACTACATAGATGATAATGAATTACATTTAGAACGCACAGGCACTCACGCAGATTTATTCTAAGACCACTAAAGAGATAGCAAGATGAGTAAACTACAACCAGTAAGAGGAATGAAGGATCTATTGCCAGAGGATTTTCAGGTAGCAGATCACATCATCACAAGCGCAAGAGAGGTTGCTAGCCGCTATGGCTACGCTCCTATGTCTACGCCGATTGTCGAACATACTGGCGTCTTTGCTCGCACGCTTGGTGAATCTTCAGAAGTCGTCTCAAAAGAGATGTATAGCTTTTTAGATAGGAGCGAGGACAGCCTAACGCTACGTCCAGAATTTACTGCTGGCATAATGCGTGCTTTTGTCTCTGGTGGCTTGCAGCAAAATCTGCCACTCAAGTTTTTCTCAGCTGGCCCAGTATTTCGCTACGACCGCCCACAAGCTGGTCGTCATCGTCAATTTCATCAGATCAACTGCGAATTCCTTGGCGCTGATGGTCCTTATACAGACGCGGAAGTTTTGCGTCTAGCTGCAGACATGTTCGAGGCTTGGAGTCTTAGCGACGATGTAACGCTAGAGCTCAATTCACTTGGCGACACTGAATCTCGTAAAATTTACCAAGTTGCTTTATTTGATTACTTTAGCTCGCATAAAAATGCTTTATCCGAAGATAGCCTAGCAAGACTTAACAAAAACCCTATGCGGATACTAGACTCCAAGGATGAAGGAGATCGTAAATTGGTTGCTAATGCTCCGCTAATAGCCCAATACTATGGCGAGGAAGCCAAAAAATATTTTGATGATTTGCTGCATTTGCTCGAAGTAATGAATGTTAAATATCAAATCAGCCCAAGACTTGTGCGTGGCCTCGACTACTATTGTCACACCGCATTTGAATTCACAACAACGAAGCTAGGGGCCCAGAGTACTGTTTTAGCTGGCGGGCGCTATGACGGCCTATGCAAGCTCATGGGTGGTTCCGACGTCCCAGCCATAGGTTTTGCTGGTGGCGTTGAGCGTTTAGCCTTGATGAAGGAATTTGAGATTAAAGCTCCAAGGCCATATGTGATTATACCTATTGGCGATGAGAACTTTGAGCATAGTATAATGATAGCTAGCAAGCTACGCTCGGCAGGGAAGATGGTTTTACTTGAACATAAGGGCAAGATAGGCAAGCGTATGCAAAATGCCGATAAAGCCAGAGCGCAATATGTAATATTCATAGGCAGCGAAGAACTAGCAAATCAGGCTTATAAGGTTAAGGATATGGATAGTGGCAATGAAAAGGTGTCCAGACTTGAAGATCTATAGCTATATCATTAATAAGCTCGAAGAAGAATATCACCACCTCAATCTCTGGTATTTTGTAGCATTCATCTCCGGCATCCTTTTATACTTCACTCTTCCATTCGAGCCATCCGCAACTCAAGTCATACTGACCTTTTGCGGAAGCCTAGCAACCCTCTTCTTAAGGCGATTTGGCCTTCTTTACTTATTTCTTTCAGGCATCTTTATATCATTTAGCTTAGGTGCTGGCGTCAGTAAATATCGCTCATCTAGCCTCGAGTTAATAGGACTCAAAGAACAGATATCGACCTCTGTAATAGGCACAGTCTCTGGAATCAAGCAAACAACCAGGGGCGTGCAAGTGATACTTGAGGATGTTTATGTAAAAAAATATCCCGAACTAAACAAAATCAGAATCAATCTTAAATCCGAATATTCAGATTCGCTCATGATCGGCGATCGGATTAAGGTATTTGCATTTTTAGCTCCGCCGCCTCGAAGCGTGATACCAGGGGGATATGATTTTGGCCTCTATGCATATTTTGCTGGCCTGCAAGCTACGGGATATGCTATGTCGATGCCCAAGTTTCCCTCGGACGGAGCGCAGCGCAGATCCGAGGGTCTCGTACATCAGGAGACCTTCAGACTCACCAGCGCGAAGGCAGTCCAGCAAATCCGCCGCCTTGCCTACGACCGCTTAGTCGAAGTCCTCGGTCCTATCCGCGGTAACTTTGCAGCTGCTATCTTACTTGGCGAGGGCTCAGGATTAGATCGAACTGTCATGCAAAATATGCGCTACTCTGGCATCTCTCATATACTTTGCGTATCAGGCCTCCACCTCTCATTGGTTGCAATGTTATTCTTTATCGCCTCAAGATTCCTACTCAATCTATCAGATAGAGTAGCATTCAGATTTAATATCAAAATCATAGCGGCATTGATCTCTTTGCTAGGTAGCTTCGCTTATCTTCTACTATCAGGCATGCAAATAGCAGCAACGCGCGCATTCATAATGACATCTATATTCATACTGTCGATAATAATAGGCAGATCTGCTTACCCATTGCGTTCGATTGGCATTGCGGCTGTTATAATACTTAGCCTCAACCCGGAATATGTTATGCACCCAAGCTTCCAGCTATCTTTTATTGCGGTGCTCTCTCTTATAACTGGCTATGAATTTTATATGAGAAATCAATGGATTTTGGGTGGAGGCAAGGGTATTTTTGCGAGCCTCAAGCTCTATATATTCTCAAACATTTACTCAAGCCTAATCGCAAGCCTCGCAACAACACCAATTGTAATCTATCACTTCTACATATCATCAAACTATAGCATTATGGCGAACTTAATCGCCGTACCGATCATGTCATTCTTCATGATGCCCTTGGCAATTTTGGCCGCGCTCATTATGCCATTTGGCCTGGATTATTACATACTCAAAATCCTTGGATACTTCATCCAAATAGTCATAGATATGGCTGGCTGGGTTTGTCATTTGCCAGGTAGTATATGGTATTTCGGTTATATAACACCACTTAGCTTAACCCTCTATATGCTTGGGTTTTTTTGGCTCACTCTATGGCAAAGATCATGGCGGCATTTTGGTTGGATCCTTGTTTTTATTGCAATAATCTTGATGTTGCTCTCCCCCAAGCCCGATGTGATTTTTGACCCTATAGGCAAAGCGATCGGCGCACAAAACAAAGAAGGCGAGCTGGAAATTTACGCTCAGCGCATGTCAAAATTTGCTAAAAACTATTGGAGCAACTGGTTTGGGCAGAAGGAAGCCGAAGTTCATAAGCAAGATATAACGAGCGAGAATCATAGTATTATGACTAAGTCTGGAAAGATGGTGAGAATTTTGTTTTCCTCGAACGAAGCATGCCAAGCTCCGAGGATCTCTGGAGTAGTTTTGAATATGCTCGATAGTATGAAATGTGGAGATGATAGCTTGACCAAAGATGAGCTGATGCGATACGGAACGACCCTGGTCTTTTGCGAGAAAGAAGGATGCAGGTTAGTTTACGAGAAGAGCGATAGATTTAGGTTTAAGTGATTTGCTCCTGGGATATCCTTGGACGCAGGTCTTCGAGGATCTCATGAGACTTCTGAGGCCCTGAGAGACCTGCGTCCGAGGGAAGCAAAAATACTTTAACGTCTACGTCTTCTGTTGTTATTATCCCTACGAGGCTTGTAGTCTTGAGCCGAGCTATCTTCAGGGGATTCGGTCTTTGATTGAGTGGGCCTTGGATTTCTAGAGTCGATTTTTTGATTGGGTCTATTATTCCTATTTCTATCGCCATAAGAACGACCGCCAGTTCTAAAGTAAGACAGCGCAGAAATACCAAAAATACCAGCAAATGCCAGGCCAGCAAAAATCAAGCCGCCTTTTAGCATTCCTTCTCTTGCTAGCTGTAGCGTTGTAAAGCATATAGCGCAAACCACAAAAAAGCCAAAGAGCCTCCCCATAGATGTCGCTCTTGCATGCATCTCGGTACTAGCAAATTCAGCCTTCTGGCGATGTAGCTGTTCTTTTTCGACAAAACCAAGAAGTTTGTCAAAAGTACCTGGGTGCATCTCTTCGTATGCCGTTATAAGATCAGCAGATGGTAGGTTTTGCGCTATTCTCCTATGCAGCATGCTATTTTCATCTTCATCTCGAGATGCTACATGCGCTACATATCCTTTATTTAAACTATTATCTTGGGTAAAAAACCTTTTCACTTCTCTCATTATTTCTCTGCTATTTGTTTGTATGATGCTTGAAAATATTCGCTAATTCTGAGCCAATATTCATTAGTGTTACGCCTACGAGGCATTCTCAGGCTGCTAGGTGTGAAGTTATAACAACTTGTAAAACCGAGTAGAAAATAGTGCCAGAATTTGTTCATGTCTCTTCCTGATTTTTTTTCCTCGTGCTTGACACGAGGATCTTCTGCGACCCCAATGAATCTCTACTAAAGTCTCGTCCAAGGGAAAGGCTATCTACAATCCAGTATCCATGGTTCACCGCGGAAATTTACTACATTCTTAAATTTATTGCAACAAGTTCCGAAGCTTTTGTAGCAATAAGCGCCTAATGATAGATGGTGTTACCGACAACAGGCTCAAGATGGCTTCCAAATGTAGAGAATTGATTTTTATTGTATATACAAATATCTATTGATATTTTAAACTACTCATAGTATACATGCAGTTATGCTGCATGGTGTTACTGCCGCAATAATAATTTAATTTCTAAGGAGATACTCACTATGGCTAAAACAATAAACCCATTATTACAAAAAGCTATCGAAGAAACGATTGGTAGAAATGTCGTGACGGAAGATGAGATCGTTAAGATTAGGGCTTATAACATCGAGCTAGAATCTGAAGGCCTTGATCAATTTCCTGTTCCAGTGGCAACAACGCTCCATCAAAAAGAGGCGATGACAGCGGCAGTTTTTGAAGCACTCGCAGGTATGCCAGATTCTTCTGATGTTTTTGCTGAAGAAAATCGTACTTTTGCTGTAGAGCACGGCTCAAGAGACGATACATTCACTCGGTTTCAAGCAAACAGCAAAGATGAAAACTACCGAGATCTAGCGGGTGTAATTGTTATGCACGTCCTAAATTCAGAACAATAAAACACTCAAGCCTAGTCATAGAAAGCGGCCCCGTAACTGAATCTTTTATTATTTACTGAAAGTTATTGGGCTGCTGCCTTTGCGCAATCTAAAAAATCAAACCCCTCACTAAGCTCCCCTTTAATCTAACCATCAACCACACCAACATAAAAATTTTGATTTTATGTTAAATAAATGCTATTTTGTGCCATTAATTATCGCAAGTGAAGCATGGCCATAAAAATACATACCCCCGAAGAATTTGCTAAGATGCGCGCATCTGGAAGTCTTGCAGCTGAGGTTCTTGATTATATAACTAATTATGTCAAGCCGGGCGTCACCACGAACGAGATCAATGACCTATGTCATAATTTTATAGTAGGGCGCAATGCAATACCAGCCCCGCTAAACTACAACAATGGCTCATCCTCTTATGGCTTCCCTAAATCCGTTTGCACCTCAGTGAACCATGTCGTATGTCACGGGATTCCTAGTGATAAAAAGCTTAAAGACGGTGATATAGTCAATATAGACGTTACGGTTATAGTCGATGGCTTTCATGGCGACACAAGCCGTATGTACTTCGCAGGCGAGCCCAGCATCAAGGCAAAACGCCTCGTGCAAATCACTCATGATGCGATGATGTTAGGTATTGAAGCCGTAAAACCTGGCGCTTACCTGGGTGATATTGGGCATGCTATTCAAACTTATGTAGAGAAAAATAAATTCTCGGTTGTCAGGGACTATACTGGACATGGCATAGGCAGAGTATTTCACGATGAGCCAACGGTCTTACATTATGGCAAGCCTGGAACTGGCCCAGAGTTAAAAGAAGGTATGTTCTTCACTGTAGAACCAATGGTAAATGCAGGGCACCATGGAACGATTTTGAGTTCTATAGATGAATGGACCGTAACAACTCGCGATAAATCTCTATCGGCTCAGTTTGAACATACGATAGGCGTGACGAAGGATGGCTATGAGATCTTTACTTTATCACCCAAAAAGTGGTATTATCCTCCTTACCCAGCTTCTAACAGCTATACTTGAGACTTGTAAAAAGCTTGAGATTAGTTTAGATGATCTATGATCATAGTAGCAGATTAGTTTTATAGCCTTCAATCGAATTTATTGATATGACATACGTGCTACCATTCCTATTCTTCGTTGCTGCCATTCTGTGCGGGGTTTTAACCAAGTACTTTATAGCACTATTTACTGCCAAGAATATAGTAGACAAACCAAGCAAACGCAGAGCTCACAGCGCCGTCACTCCTCGCGGTGGTGGCGTTGCAATTGTCATTTCATTTAGCATATGTTTTTTACTTTTTTGTTGGGGAACTCACGACAGCCTCACTGAGGCTGCCTGGTTACTACTCCCTTTAACGATCGTTGCTGGTATATCTTTACTAGATGACATAGACTACGTGCCCGTGATGCATAGATTATTAGCTCATCTTGTAGCATCGGGCTTAGTCGTATATTTCTTCTTATGGCCAAGAACTATATTACATCATGAGCCGCATGAATATCTAGGCTTTACTGTAGCATTTTTTGGACTGGCGGCATTTCTTAATATATATAATTTCATGGATGGAATAGATGGTATAACATCATCTGAATCAATGCATTTGAGTCTGACGATACTTTTGCTATCTTGGCTAGAGCGAGATATAATAGTGAATGCAGACTTGATCATATCTATCGCCACATTGGTGCTCGCATGCTCTATAGGCTTTATTAAATACAACTGGAGTCCCGCGAAGATTTTTCTAGGGGACGTTGGCAGTATTACATTGGGTTTCTTGATTGGATTATGCTTACTACTTATCGCATCATCAAGCCTCAAGCTCTTCGCGGCGTGCTGCGTTGCCTCTTTGTACTATATAGCAGACGGGGGGCTGACTATTTTGATACGCTTTGCAAAAGGCGAAAAAATCTGGCTACCACATCTTAATCATTTTTTTCAAAAAGCGGCAAGGGGTGGTATGTCCCATAAACAGATAGTACTCAGAATCGTGGCATGTAATTTTTGCTTAATGATACTTGCAGTTACTACATTATATTTTCCTATGCCTTCGATTATTCTAGCGGGGATTGTGGTTGCATTAGTCTTAGTGCACTTCAGCAGAAAATCCACTATATCTTTTTAGGATTAACTATTTAAGTCGATCGTATCTGGCTTGATGGAAAGATTAGCAAACTATCTTAGTCGATTAAAAAACTGCTTCATTAGCTCCTGGGACTCAAGAGCCATAATTCCTACATAAACTTCTGGCCTGTGGTGACATGTATGGGACGTAAAAAATCTTACACCATGCTCGACTGCGCCCATTTTTGGATCATTCGCGCCATAGAATACTCTACCAATTCTGGCATTTGAAATAGCCGCTGCGCACATAGTGCAGGGCTCTAAGGTCACATAAATATCGCAATCGCAAAGATTCTTGCTGCGAGTATTTTTGCATGCATCATTGATTGCAAGGAGTTCAGCGTGATAAGTTGGGTTACTAGCTGCCTCCATTTGATTATAGCCTCGCCCCACAATTTCACCACTTTTTCTATTAACAATAATCGCCCCTACTGGAACCTCCTGGCTACTCATGGCATATAAAGCTTGTTCCAATGCTAGCCTCATGTATTCATCGTTAAAGGTCATATCCCCTCCTTATATGCTTTTTGCAATCTTTGTCTTCTTCGAAGATACCCTAAGGGGTATAAGGCCTTTAGAAGAAAATAAATTATATTTTTTCGCGGTAATTCACCTCAGTTTCATGTCCAAAGGGATCTTGATGGATCGTTACTTCCGCTCCAATAAAAACATCCTCAATCGCAGCACTAATTTTGTGACTGATTTTATGAGCCTCAATAAGGCTTATTGTTGGCTCCATCTCAATATGCAATTGAATAAAGGGCTTCTTACCAGCATAACGAGTTTTAAGCTCATGCACACCAAAGACCACATCTGTAAAACCAGATAAAATAGACAAAATCTTAGCCCTTTCTTTTGGATCAAATTCTTCATCTACCAAATTCCTAGTAGCTTTAATAAATAACTCATATGAGCTATAGATTATATATATTGCTATAATACTACCAAAAATAGCATCAACAAAGTGCCACTTGCTACTAAGATATATAGATATAATAACAGAGCCATTAGCGAAAAAATCCCCTACATAATGAAGTTTGTCGGCCTTAATAAGACTGGAGTTAGTCTTGTGAATTACATAGGTCTGGTAACTAATCAAAATTAATGTCAGTAGCATCGAGAATGCCATAACTTGCACCCCTATACCTGGACTAGCTATCTCTTTTGGAGTCCATAGGGATTGTATAGCAGAAAAGAATATGAATGAGCCTGAAGCAAAAAAGAATATAGACTGAGCAAAAACAGCTAAATCCTCTATCTTATCATGCCCAAATCTATGATTATCATCAGGTGGAGCAAGGGCTAGACGCATGGCTACTAAATTTATTGCCGAAGCTGAGATATCGAGCATGGAGTCAAGAAGCGAAGCGAAGAGAGAAACTGATTGAGTCTCAAACCATCCATAAATTTTTGCAATAAAAATTATTGAGGCCGCAACTACCGAAAAATAAGATGCTTGGCTTAATAAACTTTTGTGTTTAATATTTTGTTGCAACATTATGTACCTAATAAAAAAAAGTAGTCGAATTTCATGCAGCTTATGTTATACTGCGAGTTACTTCAAAAACAAAGGAAAGACTACTATGAAAATACATTTCAAAATTTGCGCGATTATTTTGTCGACACTCCTAATATCTGGCTGCGCGCCTGGTAATAAGCAAACTATGGGCACTGTTGGTGGCGCTGCCGTTGGTGGAATACTTGGCTCAATGTTCGGGAAGGGCGAAGGTCGCATCCTAGCTATCGCTGCTGGCGCAGTAGCGGGCGGCTTCGTTGGCAACCAAATAGGCAAAAGTATGGACGACACCGATAGAATGATGGCAGAGCGTAGCTCTAACAAAGCTCTTGAGTATAGCCCAGCTGGTCAAGCTGTTGAGTGGCGTAATCCAGATAATGGCCATAGTGGCTCTATAGTGCCAACTAAAACTTATAAAAGCGACGGTGGTCAATATTGCAGAGAATATACACAAACGGTAGTTGTAGGTGGAAAGCAAGAAAAGGCTTATGGAAAAGCTTGTCGTAAGCCCGATGGTCAGTGGGAAGTTGTTAGGTAAGCCAAAAGTCTCGTCATCGCGAAGAATAAATGACGAAATGGTAGTGTAGAATAATATCATTTTCAGAATTAGTCAGTACTAGACGCGATAAGCTATACCTATCTATTATAGGTGAGCGACGAGCAACGACGTAATGACTAAGAGCGGGAAATGGTATATGAAGTCAATAGTAGAATTTCAGCATGTCTCTAAAAGCTATGGTGAGCAAGTTGTTATAGATGATGTTGGATTTTGCATAGAGTCAGCAACAATAACCACTATGATTGGACCAAATGGCGCTGGAAAAACTACAATTGCTAGACTTATCCTCGGTATAGATTCCCCAACATCCGGAAAGATCTTGCGCACAAGCAATAAGACCGCCTATGTACCCCAGAAAATAAGTATCAACACCAGCCTTCCGATGGACGTAAAGTCTTTGGTTAAATACCTATCTGGAACCTCTGCTAGCGACATATCAAAAGTCATTGAATTTGCTAAGATAGATTCTTTGGCTGATAAGCAAATTAGCCAGCTATCAGGTGGGCAGCTTCAGAGGGTATTTTTGGGGATTGGTCTTCTGAGCAAACCAGATCTCATTGTTTTAGACGAACCAACCCAGGGTCTTGATATTCAAGGTCAACAAGAATTCTATGAAATTATTGCAGGGGTTAGAGACAAAACTGGCGCAGCAATTTTTATGATCTCACATGATCTTCATGCAGTAATGAAGAGTTCCGATAAAGTTTTATGCCTAAATCACCACATTTGTTGCGAAGGAAAGCCTGGCGTTGGTCATAAAGAGGCCCCACAAGTTGCTATCTATAGTCATCATCACGATCATAATCACTAACTCCTTTTATATAAAAAAGCTATGGTTAAAGCCGTGAGATTGATATAGGGTCGTCTAAGAACTATCAATAACTCAGAGCTTGGTGGTCATCAGTGAGATCTTGCTTTAGGCGGTTGAATGATCTATATTGACGCGATATCATCAATCTATTAACTTCATGCTAGAAGAAATAATAAAATTCAGCCCCAAAATTATCTACATAGTAGAGGGCTCTATAGTAACGCTTCAATATAGCCTTGCGGGGGTATTCTTTGGTCTTATCATCGGAACGCTTTTGGCGGTGAGTAAAACAAGTAAATATAAGGCCTTGCGGATATTCGCAGATTTCTATACCTCGATCTTCCGTGGCACGCCCTTGCTTATTCAGCTAATGATTATATATTACGGCCTACCTAGCTTAATGGGCATCAAATTTAGTGTATTTTGCGCTGGAACCATCGCCTTTTCTCTTAATTCAGGAGCCTATGTTTCTGAAGTCATTCGTGCAGGTATCAATGCGATAGATCGCGGGCAATTCGAGGCTGCAAAGTCACTGGGAATATCTAATTACCTTATGATGAAGGACATAATCCTCCCGCAGGCGATTCGTAAGATCCTGCCTTCTTTGATAAATGAACTAATAGACCTAATAAAAGAATCCTCGATCATTTCAGTGCTCGGCGAAATGGATTTGATGCGCAGAGCCCAAGTTGTTGGAGCCGAGAGCTTCACATACTTCACTCCTATGATCACTGCGGCGATATGCTACTACCTGCTCGTATTATTCTTTAGCTCTATTGCTACGCGCCTTGAAAAGAGGATGGCTATATGATCAAAATCGAAAAATTGACCAAAAAATACAAGGGTGAATACGCCTTAAAAAACGCTAGTTTTGAGGCTAAGCAGCATGAGGTTGTGGCAATTGTGGGACCTTCTGGCTCCGGCAAAACCACCCTGCTTCGCTGTATAAATCATCTAGAAGAACCAACTAGCGGTGATGTATATTTGGATGGTGACAAAATCACAAAGCGCAATAGATCGAAAATATCACTCAAAGTCGGCATGGTTTTTCAGCACTCCAATCTCTTTCCTCATATGAGTGTTATAGAGAATTTGACTTACGCTCCATGTAAGGTTTTGAGACAAAACACTCTCGAAGCTCAAAAAAAAGCCAGCACTATATTAAGCCAGTTTAGTATCAAGGC
>Ga0214921_10007864_pt1 | contig 14054 bp, 10 predicted proteins | sample LL1505_MetaG_FD_177992 | JGI IMG/M metagenome (GOLD analysis project Ga0214921, IMG submission 177992) | Freshwater microbial communities from Lake Lanier, Atlanta, Georgia, United States - LL-1505 | ecosystem: Environmental > Aquatic > Freshwater > Lake | place: USA: Georgia | collected... | reverse complement strand
TCCTGGCATTCAAGCAGGGAAAACTCAACTGCTTTATCGCGGAGTCAAATCAGGTTCCGTCGAGGCGGTCGAGTTGGACAAAGATCTCAACCACGTGGTGGTCAAGGTGCAGTTGGAGGCCTTCGCCGCCGAGTTGGCCTCGAAGAATACGGACTTTTGGATCGAGCGGCCTGTGATTTCACTCACGGAATTAAACGGTCTGGAGTCCATCATTCAGGGTAACTCGATTCAGGCCAGAACGCAGGGTGGGCCTCCTGAAACCCAATTCACCGGCCTCAATAAGCAGCCTCTTTTGCCTTTGGAGAAAGGGGCCTTCACGATTCGGCTCCAGAGCAAAACGATCCCACTCATCAATCGCGGAGCTCCAGTTTACAACCGTGGCATCAAGGTCGGAGTGGTCCGAAAGAAAGGGTTCGATGAGAAGGGGCGTCCGACTTTGGATTTGTATATTGATAAAGAATATCGATCGACCGTGCGGACCAATTCGCAATTCTGGCCGATCGAGGCCACCGCACTGCAACTCGGTCAGCAAGGCCTCAAACTCGACATCGCCGGCATCGACGCACTCATCCAAGGTGGCATTTCCTTTGATCATTTCGGGGAGCCTGGAGCGGAGGCTGCGAGCAACAGCGTTTTTGAGTTTAGCCTCAATGAATTTGATGCCCGCACGTGCGGAAAAACCTTCACCGTCCTGTTTCAGGAGGGGCGAGGGTTGATTGCCGGAGCGACCAAGGTCTGCTATCTCGGCCATCCCATCGGCCTCATTGATTCGGTCGAAGCAGTTCCCGCATCCCATAGTGTTAAAACCACAATGCGGTTTTATCCCGAATATGACGCCATTGTGGATTCTGCCACAAAGCTCTCGCTTGTTTGTCCACGGATTTCTTTGGAAGGAGTTACCGGCTTGGACACCCTGATTACGGGAGTTTACATCGACATGCAGCCAGGCGTCGGCGGGAAGCCTGCGACCGAGTTACTCGGACGCACGATCTCGGATAGGGAGTGGCAGACCATCCAAGATGAGCGCAACGGTATGTTGCTCACCCTCTACGCTCATAAATTACCGACCATCGATAAGGGGGCTCCGGTGTTCCATCGAGGACTCACTGTCGGGACGGTGCTCAAAAAATCACTCGACTCGAATGACCGGGCGACACTGCAGGTCGTCATCAAGCCCGAGTTCCGCCATCTCATTTCGGGGAACTCCCGCTTCTGGCGGATTCCTGCAACATCTGTCAAAATCGGCCCCGGAGTTCTGCATGTGGAATTGGAAAGTGTCGAGGCGCTGCTGCAAGGAGGTGTCCAGTTTGAGAGCTTTGGCACATCGATCAAAAGTGAGTCCCCCGTTTCTGAGTTTCAGCTTTTTGATGATAAGAAAACGGCACAAGCGGAATCCACTCCGATTCGAATCCGATTCGACAATGGGCGTGGCTTGGTTGCAGGTCGGAGTGAGCTTCGATACTTGGGGGTCCCTGTCGGAATCGTCGAAAACGTCGAAACCAAGGGTCAGTATGTCTGGGTTGTGGCTCGTCTCAATTCGGGCTACGACGCACTCCGATCTCAGGATGCGGTTTATTCCGTCGTACGCCCGAATATCTCGCTCCAAGGTATCACTGGTCTGGAAACGCTCGTGAGCGGCGTTTACATCGAGTGCACGCCTGGAAGCTCCAAAAAAATGGCCACCTCCTTTGTTGGCAAGACCACATTTGACTCGGAGGAAATCACTCCGACCGGCCTGAGCGTGAAGCTCAAAGCCGAAGGAAGCCCGATCAACCCTGGTGCTTCGATCTACTACCGTGGTATCAGCGTGGGGCGGATTACCGAAAAAACTCTCTCGCTGGACGGTCGCGATGTGCTTCTGACGGGCGTCATTAACCGCAAGTATTCCCACCTTGTGCATGAGAATACCAAATTCTGGGACGCCAGCGGTCTCAAGGCTACTGTCGGTTTCCTGAAGTTCCGGATTCAAACGGGATCCGTGATAGCCCCAGACGGTCAAGTCTGCTTTGCGACTCCAGACAATGCCGCGATGGGCCCAGCCTCAAATGATGGTGATACCTTCACTTTGTATTCCGAACCCCAGGCCGATTGGGCCAAGTGGAATCCCTCCATCCCGACCAAGGAGTAAACGGCTGGAGGCCGGAAAACTGGAAACCTGAGACTGGAAACTGGAAACCGGAAAGTTGAATTCTGAATGTGCTTCATCTCGGGCAGAACTAAATATCTCAACCCCTCGAAAAGATGGCAATCGAGCTATGAGCAAGCCGAAGAAACTCCAGATTCGCAACAGCACCGCAGAGTTCCTCGTCTTCACCACAGGCATCGGCTCGGCTGAATTCTCTCGCCAAAGTCGTCTTGCCAGACTGGTGCGGCCCAAGAGAGCCGCCACCTTCGAGACCCTCAGATTCTCCGCAATTCGCTCCAGAAAATAAGAGCGATCCATAGAGATGCCATTTATTGTGAAAATCCAGCGATGAAAACCGAAAATTCCCAGAAAAATTAAAACAAATGACGTGGAGTGATTTGTGTTGGCTTGATCTGCGGATTGAACCTTGTAGTGGAGCCTCTATGCGCGCTGAGGCGTTCTTGGATGTCAATGTGCTGCTCTACGCGAGTTCCAATGCGGCAGAGGACAAAGCAAAAAGAGAGTGCGCCTAGGGGGTGATGATTGAGGCTCCTTTTGTATAAAGACTGAAGCAAATCAAAGAGTCGAAGCTTTACAATATCGAAAGCCATGCGCCCGAGCACACGGAACGCGGTGAGACGCCAAGCAAACTATTGCCATGATTTCCTTTTACCGCTTCCTTGCGTGTCTTCATACTAAGCCGAATGCTTGATGCTCTCCGCCGCCTTTCTCTGGGGTTCGCTTTGATCCTAGCTGCCGCAGCCACCCTTCTTCTCACAGATCTGGGTTCGCGGAAAAACGCGAACACCATGTCTGGCGTCACAAAGGAAAAGACGCTCCGCATCGCACTCGTGCAGCATAGCTCCATTAAGGCCCATGATGATGGCGCCGGCGGCGCCATTGAGGCCCTAGCCCAGCGTGGCTACGCTGAAGGCGACGGCGTGAATATCAAGAGATTCAATGCTCAGGCCGATCCAGGGACAGCTAGCGCGATCGCAAAGCAAGTCACATCTGGCGAGTACGACATGATCATTACCATCGGTACTCCCTCATTGCAGTATGTGGCCAATGCCAATCGGGACGTCAGTCGCACAAGGCATGTTTTCGGCCTCGTCACGGATCCCTACTCGTCGGGAACGGGTATCGATGCCTTGGATCACTCCAAACACCCTTCCTACATGACGGGTTCGGGATGCATGCAACCGGTCGCTGATGCCTTTGAAACCGCAAAAAAAATGTATCCCGCCCTGCGATCGGTGGGGCTTATCTGGAACCCCTCGGAATCCAATTCTCAAGCGCAGACGCTCATAGCGCGGCAAGTCTGTGCGAGGCTCGGTATCGAGCTTGTTGAATCGACCGTGGACAATTCGACCAGCGCCCTCGAAGCGGCCTCGGCGCTCACCTCCCGTGGCGTGCAGGCTATATGGATCAGCGGTGACATCACGGTAGCCCTTGCCGCAGATGCGATCATCACGATTGCCCGTCGAGCGAACATCCCGGTTTTTTCTTCGTTCCCGCCCTTGGTCAAGTCGGGTTCGCTTTTTGATCTCGGCGCCAATTATTTCGAGATCGGCAAGACGACTGGAGGGATCGCTGCCGATGTCCTAGATGGAAAGAGCCCAGCGGACATTCCAGTGGAGAACATTGCACCCAAGATTTTTCTTTTAAACGAAAAGGCACTCATTGGTCTGCGCGATCCATGGCAAATCCCTGCCACCCTCCGTGCTGAGGCCGGCACTTGGGGGTCTGCTTCGGAGACCAAGATTCCTGAGGAGCATCCGCTTTCGAGCAAGCCGTGAAGCCATTTTTTCTAACCAAGAGCGATTTTTTTAAACCATGACTCTACTCATCGGAGCAACAACCGTCGGATTAATCCTAGCCCTTCTCTCGCTCGGTGTTTACTTGAGCTTCCGAGTTTTCAGTTTTCCCGACATCACGGCCGATGGCTCGTTTACGCTTGGCGCAGCGGTGTCTGCGATACTGATTGTGCAGGGCCATTCGCCTTGGATCGCGACGATGGCGGGATTTTTCGCAGGCATGTTAGCAGGAATGGTCACGGGTGTGCTCTCCAGTAAATTTCAGATCAACGGACTCCTGAGCGGTATACTTGTGATGACGGCGCTCTACTCTGTGAATCTTCATGTCATGGGTAAAAGTAATCTCCCCATGGCCAATCAAGCTACGCTGGCCAGCGAGGCGGAGCGCTTAGCGGGAGTCCTCTTCGGACTTCAAGGCGATCTGCATGTTATCGGATGGTCCGTCGGCCTTCGCGACGCCGCAGTGCTGGTCGGCGTTTTTGCCCTTATTGCCGTATGTGGTCTCACCCTTTATTTCTTCTTCCGCACGAACCTTGGCACCGCGATGCGTGCGGCGGGCAACAATCCTCAAATGATCCGGGCGCTCGGAGTCAATGTGGATGCCCTTCTCATTCTTGGTCTCGCCCTTTCAAACGGCCTGATCGCCCTGAGCGGATCGCTTCTGGCCCAGTATGAGGGATTCGCTGACGTTCAGATGGGCGTGGGAATGGTCGTCTGGGGACTGGCTAGCGTGATCATTGGCGAAGCCCTTGTTGGATCGAGTCGGCTTGGCCTTCTGATCACCGGTGCGGTGATGGGCTCGCTCCTCTTTCGCTTGCTGGTGGCTATCGCTCTGCGATGGGGGCTCGATCCGAATGATCTCAAAATTGTGACCGCTTCATTTGTATTCATCGCCCTAGTTGCTCCGTCCATTCTTCGTAAATTGAAGCCCACCCCAGTGGAAAAAATCGCCTGATATGCTTGAGATTTCTGACATTCGCAAAACTTTCCACCCCGGCACGCCTAACGAGGTCCGCGCTTTAAAGGGAGTCTCTCTCGATCTCAAGGCGGAGAGCTTTGCGATCATCATCGGCACTAATGGATCGGGTAAGTCGACCCTTCTCAATGCCGTTGCGGGGAGTTTCATCACCGACACGGGCCGGATCCATCTTGCTGGGCACGACATCACCCGCTGGCCGGAGCACAAAAGGGCCTCGCTTGTTGGCCGCGTTTTTCAAAATCCCTTCATGGGAACGGCCCCAGATATGTCGATCGAGGAAAACCTCGCGCTGGCGGCGCGCCGGGGATTGCCCCGAGGTCTCGGTTGGGCCCTGCCAAGAACTCTTCGTTGTGAGCTCCGCGATCGCGTCAGCGATCTTCAAATGGGGCTGGAAAACCGACTCGACAATGCGATCGGCTCCCTGTCCGGTGGGCAGCGCCAAGCTCTCACGCTCCTCATGGCATCGTGGCTCAAGCCCGACCTGCTTTTGCTAGACGAACACACCGCCGCTCTCGATCCTAAAAGCGCCGACAAAGTCATTCAACTCACACAGGAGATTGTTGAGCGCGACAAACTCACCACTCTCATCGTCACTCATTCGATGACCCAAGCGGTGAATCTCGGCGATCGCATCTTGATGATGCACAAAGGTCGGCTTCTTCATGACATCGCTGGGAGTGAGCGGCAGCGCATTACCGCTGGGGATTTGCTCGAACGCTTCGAAGAGGCCGGCCGGCGCGAGATCGATTCCGAGGCGAAGGATTGAGGCTATGCAGGCTCGGCTTCAACCACGACAAAACTAAAGGAGCACAAATGTGTGGAATTATTGCTGTAATCGATACCAATCGGGTCCCAATCGCACGAGAGGCCTTATGGAATTCCATCCAAAGCATGCATCATCGAGGGCCAGATGGTCAGAATATTTGGATCAATCCTACTGGAACCGTTGGCTTGGGTCATGCAAGACTCTCCATTATTGATCTTTCGGGAGGAACACAACCCTTGATCAATGAGCGCGCGGGTTGTGTTGCCGTAGTAAATGGCGAATTTTATGACTACGAAAAAACGCGTAGCCAACTCCAGAGTGAGGGTTTTACATTTAAAACACAGTCAGACAGTGAAATCCTGATTCACCTCTGGGAAAAATACGGAACGGAATGCGTTCACCATCTCAGGGGGGAATTTGCTTTTGCCCTTTGGGACTACCGAAAAGAAGTCCTATTTGTTGCTCGCGACCGATTCGGCATAAAACCCCTCTACTACACAAACCAGAATGGACGATGGATCTTTGCCTCAGAGGTCAAAGCCATCAAAGCCCTTGGTGTTCCCATTGAATTTAATGACCTAAGCGTTCAATTGGCGTTTACTTACGGCCTTAACGACACTCAAACCCTATTCAACGGAATTTCGCAACTGGCACCGGGGCACCTCATGGTGATTTCGGGCAAAAATGTGAACTCCCGGAAATACTGGGACTTCAATTATCCGGAACAAGGTCACACGTCTAATATGGCATTTGAAGAGGCCAAAGAAGAAGTTCAACGACTTTTATTAGAAAGTGTGGCTTTGAGATTAAGAGCCGATGTCTCTGTAGGAATTTATTTGAGTGGTGGCTTGGATTCCTCTGCGGTTGCTGGCATGGCTGTTTCGCTGGGGGGAAAAACGAAAAAGGCCTATACCATTGCGTTTAATGATGAAAGATACGATGAAGCAAGACTGGCTTCGGAGACCGCACAACATTTAGGCATACCAATCACGGTTCTCAATGTCAGTGAAGCAGATATTGCAGACAATTTTTTCCAAGCCATTGCAAAGTGTGAAGGCATTATCGAAAATCCCGCACCCGTTGCGAAATTTCTTTTAAGCCGAATGGTATACAACCACGGAGAAAAAGTTGTTCTTACGGGAGAAGGGTCGGACGAAATCTTTGGTGGCTATCCTCATTTTCGGCAGGATATGTTTTTAAACAACAAACACGGACAACTCAAAGCCGATATCGAAGATTTTGAACAAAAAATGGTTGCTTCGAATTCACTCACGTCGGGCGCGCTCTTGGGCGATTTTAACAGTCCAGGCGTCGCAGAGTTTGATGCATCCCTAGGGTTTACGCCCATGATTTATAAAACAATTGGAGCCTCAATCCCATTGGTGTTTCCTCTTTTTAAAGAAAACAAAACACAACCTTCCAAACGAGATCAACTTGCAAAGTTGTTTTTAAATTCGTTTGACATTCCGAATCAGTTAAAAAATCGGGACGCGATGCATGCCTCTATGTATCTCTGGTCCAAAACTTTTTTGTGCAATCGACTGCTGCGTTCTTACGGGGATGGAATGGAAATGGGCCATTCCATTGAGGGTCGAGTGCCCTTTTTAGACCATCATTTGGTAGAATTTGTGTCTCAGTTGCCAGTTCACTACAAGGCAAAAGGAGTTACCGACAAATTTATCTTGAGAGAAGCCGCAAAACCCTACCTCACACCAACTATTTTTGCTCGAGAAAAATACCCCTTCGCGGCCCCCCCGGTTGCTGCTGTCAAAAACGGCAAACTCATGCAACTTTTAGTGGATACGCTTAATAGCGATAGCGTAGCTCAAATTTCCATTTTGAACCGAGATACCTGTAAACGCGTCGCCTCTTTGCTTGCGAGCACTAAAGGCACGCAATCAAAAGCAATGGAGATCATTGCATTAAGAATTGCAAGCCTAGTTGCAATTCAGGAGTCCCTAATCTCTTAACTTGGATCACCAATCTGCCCAATTCAACGAGTTTTTTGCCGGATTCACCACATAGTTCTGGACTTAATCCCTAATTTTTGTAACCAGTCGTGGCGGGATCAGTTCTGGGAAAATAGATCGATAGGCACAACGCCTGCGACTCCGCACGAATTGTTTCCATCAACCATTCATTCCATGATCACCCGTTCCATAAAATGTCTCCTCACAGCAACTCTGCTTCTCGCAGCATGCGCTCTATCAAGCACAGCATTGGCTGAAGATTTGACCCTATACTCCAATGTTGTAAAACATGTCGACGCCCATAATGCAGCCAAGGATTTCGGTGTAGGCCATCGCCGGATTCGCGAGAATGAAATCCGGCTCTCCGAGAAAGGAAAAGTGGTTGGCAAATGCTACTCGATCTCTACCACAGTAAAGGTGAACAGCAAGGCGGGCACCGGGACCCGCGTTGCGCTTGGAGTGGTGCAACTTCCCAAGGGCACTTTTTGGACTGAAACCACCGCGACTGATATGCCCCACAAGGCTGTTCCTGGGTTAGGTCACAAACATAGCGGCATTATCCTCGGTGGAACCCGCGATTACGAAGGTGTGACTGGCTCCTACGATCTTGAACTCAGCAAGGACGGCAAATATACCGTCTCAGTTTGCCACATCGTGCGGGATAAAAAATAACAAATATTCTTTGGACAGTCTGTTGATACTTCAATGGGCTCGTTATGATTTGTATTCTGGTTTCGGAGGGGAGGCCCTCCGAAATCTTTTCAATTTTTGGATTGCTTTGATGTCACAGCGCGATCGTGTCGCCAAAACACAGATCCTACTCAAGGTTCAAAAAAATTCTTTGCTGGGTGACTTTACATCTTCATGGATTCTTCTGTTACGCGTTCCATTTCCCAGTTGCCCTGCTCACTTTTTAGCGAGATTCTTGCTGCGCATGCATCGTTGAAGCCAGATGCGACGGCCTACACATTTCTCAAGGATGACACGCGGGCGGTTTCCAATTCTTATCGTGAACTTGAGTTGGCGGCGTCCCGTATCGCCACGGAATTGCTGAAGCGGGGAAGAGGCAACGGGAATGTGCTTTTACTTTTTCCTCCGGGGCTTGATTTCATTCAGGCCTTTATTGGCTGCGCACTGGCAGGCGTCCCATCCGTTCCTCTCAGTATCCCGAGGGCAAGGCAGTCCCTCTCCGGGTTAGAAAAAATTGCCAACGGTTGCGGCGCCAAAGTTGTCCTCTGCACCCAAGCTGTTCTCGGGATTCTGAAAAGCCGGATACCGCTAGGATCTCTTCTCGATCAACTGGTTTGGATTCCTATCGATGAGCTGGATCATTCTGAGTCCTCACTCTTCACAGCTTCGCCCGTCCAGCCTTCATCCCCTGTTTTTTTACAATACACATCCGGTTCGACGGGTTCCCCCAAAGGCGTGGTTATTTCCAATGAGAATCTCCTGCACAATCTTCGAAATATTGCTTCCCTCTACAACATGGCGGAAGGTTCCAAGGTCGTTTCTTGGCTTCCGCATTTTCACGATATGGGGCTGGTCGGGGCGATTCTGACCTCACTCTACGCTGGAATCCCGTGCATATTTCTTTCCCCGAACGATTTCATTCAGAAGCCCTATCGTTGGCTCAAAGCCATCAGTGATTATGGAGGAACATTGGGAGGAGCACCAAACTTCGCCTATGACCTGTGTGTCTCCAAAATCTCACCTGCGGAAGTCGAGACCCTTGATCTGCGCCGTTGGAGACTCGCTTGGAACGGCGCGGAAACGATCCGCGCCTCGACCCTGTCCGCTTTCGCTGAGCACTTCCGCAAAGCGGGCTTTTGTAAGAAGGCTTTTGCTCCCTGCTACGGATTGGCGGAAGCAACCTTGATGGTCACTGGTTGCGGGGCCCGCACGGAAAATAAAATCATCAGCATCACGCGTTCCAGTCACCTCAAAGGCGAATTGGTGGAGTTGGCGGCAACCCCTTCCGCAGAAACTCAGGAACTCGTTGGCTGCGGCCAAAGTTTTTCCGATCAAAGCGTGCGAATCGCTGATGCCGCCTTGTTGCTTTCACTCCCGGATCTGCAGATCGGCGAGATCATGGTGAAGGGGCCCAGCGTTTCCAAAGGGTATTGGAACAACACAGAGGCATCAGCTTCCGTCTTTGACCTGTTGCTTGATGGCGAAGCAGGGTTTCTGCGAACAGGTGATTTAGGATTTCTCCATGAAGGCGAACTTTTCGTCGTTGGCCGGGTGAAGGAGACGATGAAGCTCAATGGAAAATCCTTCTACGCTTATGATATCGAATTTACAGCCTGTGAGTCGAGCCCATGCCTGAAAAAAAATGGGGCCGCGGCTTTCTCGATACAAGGCGTCGAGGGAGAGTTGCTTGTATTGATCTGTGAAGTCCGAAGGGATCGCCTGAAAAATTTTAATGGCGAAGAAATCCGCAAGGCGATTGCGCAAGCGCTCTTTGATGAACACAATGTGACCGTTCATGATATCGTTCTCATCAAGCCAGCCACGTTGCCGATGACCTCCAGCGGCAAGATCAAACGTCTCAAATGCCGCGAACTCTATTTACAAAACTCCCTCGAACCTCTTTATACCTCACGATCCTTACTTATGAATAAAAGCTTAAACCCTGCCGTTTTGACTCATCAGTCCCTAGTGGATCTTTCCCCTTCTCTCCGCGAGAAAAGTCTTCTCGCCAACCTCAAGGTTGTAACGGCTTCGTTGACCGACTGCGATCCCGCGATGATCGATTCCTCACAGAATCTCCACCAAGATATCGGTCTTGATTCGATTCGCTTGATCGAGCTGAAAGTCCATCTCGATCTTTTATTGGGCAATGATTTTCCACTTGAGAAATTTGCGGCTATAGAAACGCTGGGAGAACTTGCCAAGGAATCGATCGAATATCTGACCCTAGAAAAAACGCCATCACAGATTTCGTCGGAGATTTGCCCTGGTCCAACCTACCCGCAGGATTTGGTTGTTCTAGAAAAGATTCAAAATGGATTTTTCGATTACCTTCTGCAACTCCGAGAGCAATATGGCAGGGTCGTCCGATTTGTCTGGGGTTCAAAGACGATTTACATGCTCAGTGAACCGGAAGATGTCAGAGAAATTTTCGTCAAAAGGACGGAAGAGTTCATTCGGGGCGATATCTTTATCGGAATCAGATTAACCTCAGATCTTCAAAACGTCTTCTCGGCTGAAGGCGCGGAGTGGAAGGTGCAACGCGATCTGGCTCAACCGCTCTTTACCCGCGCGGCGATCGAAAACTTCTGTGATACGATCCCTGAGCGGGTTCTCGATTGTCTCTGCGATGAGGATGGGCGAAAAGTGTCCAGAGACGTCGATCTCACTTATACCAGTAGGGAGATCACCCTTCGCATTATACTTGGCAAGTTGCTTGGTATAAATGATAAAAATAGAGTCAAATGCATTCTGGAAAGCTTGACTGATGTTGACAACTTTCAAGTTCCCTACTTCTACATATTTTCGCATAAAATTAAAAATGCCCCCATTCAGAACGAGAAGTTGCGCTTATATTTTGATCCGCTGATTTTTGAACACATCGATCAGCATCTCGACCATCCGGATCAATACCAAGATATTCTCGCTTCCTACATTGCCACGGACTTCGTGAAGGCTATGCCAAGAGCAGAGCAGCGCATTTACCTAAGAAGCATGGTTTTCACTTACATTTTGGCGGGATTTGAATCAACCGGCAGTGGCTTTTTTTCGACTCTCTTTCTTCTGGCAAGCCATCCGGAAAAGCTCCGTAAAGTCAGAGAAGAGGTTTTGTCTGCGTTCCCTGACTCTCAATTGAAATCGCAAGACGTCCTTTCAAAGCTTCCTTATACCTATGCCGCAGTGAACGAGGCTCTGCGTCTCTACCCGCCAGTTTGGTTCAATGGTCGGGAGGCAACGCAGGATACAACATTCCGCGGAATCCCGATTCAAAAAGGCGATTTTATGCTCACCTCGCCGTATGTGATCCAACGAAATCCTCTCTATTGGGAAAATCCCTCCGAATTTCTTCCGGAACGGTTTCTGGAAAAAAATGTCCCCATGGGTGCCTTTGTTCCTTGGGGCTCTGGTCCAAGGCTCTGCGCCGGAAAATGGCTTGCGCTTTTCGAGCTTATCCTTGCAACAGCCACGATTGTAAGGAACTATGATTTCAATGTGACTTATGAGGGGGAATTCGAACTGACCACATTCTTCACCTTGAGACCCAAAAACACCTTCCGAGCTACACTTACCCCACTTCCCTAATGCCCAGCGGGCTGCACTCAGAAAATTCGGACGAAGCTTACCTTGGAAAACTGGGTCCTCTTCCAGACCGATTGATTTTTCTTCTCGGCCCCCACAGGTCGGGAACCACATACCTGCATCAGGCGCTCGTGGATACGGGAGCTTTTGACTACATTTCTTATTACGATTCGGTCGAATTTGATCGATTGATCGTCAACCAGGAAACCGGTCGTAGGGAAGCTGTGATCCAATCGCTGAGGGAGGAAATGGAGAGCTTTGGCCCCACTCGAGGCGTCGACCATATGGAAATCAACCCTCTCCATGCGGAGGAATATGGTTTCCTCCTCGAAAGACGTTTCTTCCTCGAAAAGCGTTATCACAATGTTCAACAGGCCGCCCCCATTTCGAACACTGATTTCGAACCCTTAAAGACTCTCTGCCGCAAAAAACGCTTCCTGTCTCCCGAACGGAAGCCCTTGATATTAAAGAACCCGATCGATTTCTACGATGGTTTTATTCGTATTTCAGAAAATTTTCCTGCTTCCCAATTCATCTTTATCCACAGGCATCCCCTGGCTGTCTTCAACTCGCATATTCTATTCTGGAGAAATTTAATCAAAAGCAAAAACCCATGGGTGGCCAAAATCGACCGCGCCTACGATGCAGTTTTTGATTCGCCCCTACTGCTCCAAGCCATCCATTTGTCCACCCTCAGCCCGCGCGGATTGCAATTGCTTTTTGAAAAGTACTGCAATGCATACGATTTTTATATTAATCATATCCAGTCGCTCGCTTCTGATCGCATCGTAAGTCTCCGCTACGAGGATCTCTGCAAAACCCCCTTGGATGTTTTGCGGCGCATCATTCACAAGCTGGATTTGCCCATCGATGAGGAGTGCCTCGACGCCCGACCATCACCCAGAAAAACGGCCATCCTACCCGAAGTGGAGCGCATCTATCAAGCCAATGCCGAACGAATTAAACCCTACTTAAATCACCTACACTATTCAACTATGCCAAATGAGTCATAGCCAAAATGCTCCATCTGATTCCTCCTCCGGAATAAAAAATATCCTTTTGACCGGGGCGACTGGTTTCATCGGCGCGCATCTCCTCACAAACATCCTGCACCATACGGACGCGCGAGTCATGTGCCTAGTGCTTGGGGGTTCAATCCCCGAGGCGACTCAAAAAATCGCTGCCAACTTAGAGAGACACCATCTTTCCGTGGACTGGAGCAGGGTCAGCATCGTCTTGGGAGATCTCTCTCAACATCTATTCGGGATGAGTGATGCTGATTATGATAGCCTTAAACAAGAAATCGATCTGATCATTCATGCCGCAGCTGATGTCTCGCTGCTTCGCGAATACGAACAACTTAAAGTAGTGAATGAGGGCGGCCTCGGCAGGGTGCTGGAGTTCGCAAATGGGGAGAGGCGTATTCCCGTAACGCACCTCTCATCCTACTCGGTCTTCAATGAGGCTTCGTATCGTGAAGAGCAGGAGGTCTTCGAGGAGCCTCTTCGCCGCACGGAGCCAATATTCCGGAGCGGATATGCAAAATCAAAGTGGATGGCTGAGTTTCTGTGCAATGAAGCGCGAGCTTCCGGCGCTCCCGTCCAAATCCTCCGCTTGCCATATATTTCGGGGGCAGCATCCTCTGGGATATGCAATCCGAATGGATATATGGATCTTATCTTGAAGGCCATGCTTTTCACCTCGTTGGCGCCGGAACTGGATTTTAGTCTGACTTGCCTGCCGGTCGATATTTGCGCCGATCTCGTTGTCCGAATTTCTCTGCATTCCCAAGCTAACCCCTACATTTTTCATCTCACGCCCTTCGCGCCATTTTCCTGGTCTGAAATCTGCGAAGCCGCAAGCAATTATGTTCACAATCTGGAGCATCTGCCTGCCCTCGAATGGTATCAACATATCAAAAAATGCGCTTTGACCCAGCGTGCGCTTTTTCCCGTTGTCGCCTTTTTGGCTAAAGACCCATCGCTTTTGCAATTCCGATCGAATATCCATCGACTTCATTTTGATACAAATAACCTCACGCCCTATCTTGGCGAAGCCCCTGCTTTTCCTCAAGGTCGATCAGCCTATCTGAGGCGTTACATGGAATCTATCGCCAAGGTTTGAAGCC
>Ga0214921_10007863_pt1 | contig 14054 bp, 13 predicted proteins | sample LL1505_MetaG_FD_177992 | JGI IMG/M metagenome (GOLD analysis project Ga0214921, IMG submission 177992) | Freshwater microbial communities from Lake Lanier, Atlanta, Georgia, United States - LL-1505 | ecosystem: Environmental > Aquatic > Freshwater > Lake | place: USA: Georgia | collected... | reverse complement strand
CGTAGCCAGTGGCGTCTGGCTTGCAAGGCTGATCACAGTCCGTTCGGCGCGCCGGCAGATGGTGCGCGCCACATGAGCAATCGCAGCGCTGCGACGGCCCCCCGGCAGAATGAATTCCGTCAGCCGCGGGAGCTCCGCGTTGTAGTCGGCGAGTGCCTCGTCCAGCGCAAGCACCCGTTCCTCGGCGAGCAGGGAAAATCCCGGGATGCTGAGTTCGCCACCCAGATCGAACAAATCATTCTGAATGCGATTCAGCAGCGTATCAATTGCCGCAGGCAATGGTTCGCAGCGCAGAAGTCCCAACGTAGAGTTCAGTTCGTCAACGTCACCCATTGCGGCAACGCGGGCCGAATCTTTGGCAACCCGACTGCCGTCACCGAGCCCGGTGGTCCCGTCATCGCCCGTTCGGGTGGCGATCGTACTGAGCCGAAATCCCATGGTCGATTGCTTTCCTGTCGGATGGTTGTTTCGATGCGATGCCAACGATCTTACAATGCGAAAAACCAGAAGCTGTCCGGAGACCTGTCAATGAATCACCCTATTGCTCAAGCACCGATTCGCGCGTTCGACCGCGCACCGCTCCCACCCGGTTTCGAGGCCGTTGCCCGCCAACGATTTGGCGAGCGTTACAGCACTGGTGCGTCGGTGCGTGAACAGCATGGGCGCGATGAATCCCCGTTCCTGCCGATGCCACCCGATGCGGTGATTTTTGCGCAGTCCGTCGAAGAGGTCGTGGCGGTGGTGAACTGGTGCCGGCAGTACCAGGTACCACTCATCCCTTATGGCGTGGGCTCTTCAATTGAAGGTTCGCTTCTGGCCAGTCAGGGCGGTGTTTCACTGGACGTCACCGGAATGAACCGCGTGTTGGCCATCCATGCGGAGGACGGTACGGCAACGGTGCAACCTGGCGTGACCCGGATGCAACTCAATCGCGAACTCGCGGGTACGGGGCTCTTCTTCCCGATCGACCCAGGTGCGGACGCCAGTATCGGCGGCATGTGCGCAACCCGAGCCTCTGGGACGAATGCGGTTCGTTACGGCACGATGCGTGAAAACGTCGTCGCCCTGACGGTCGTGACGGCCGATGGCAAAGTCGTCCGAACCGCCCGTCGGGCACGCAAGAGTTCGGCCGGATATGACTTGACCCGACTGTTTGTGGGCTCCGAGGGGACGCTGGGTGTGATCGTCGAAGCGACCGTACGGCTCTATCCGCAGCCAGAATCGATCAGCGCGGCTGTGGTCAGTTTTCCGGATGTGCCGTCCGCGATCAATACCGTGATTCAGACCATTCAAATGGGGGTACCGATCGCGCGGAGTGAGTTTCTTTGCGAGCGGACGATTCGGGCGATCAATGCCTACCAGAAGACCACGATGGCCGAGTGCCCCACACTCTTTCTGGAATTTCATGGCACCGAAGCCGGGGTCACCGAGCAAATCAGCATGGTGGAGTCGATTGCCAGCGAGTTGGGTGGGCAGAACTTCGAATGGGCGACCCGCCCCGAAGACCGCACCCGTTTGTGGCAGGCGCGCCATCACGCGTACTTTGCTTGTTTGCAGGTCCGGCCAGGGTCGCGCGCGATTTCAACCGATACCTGCGTTCCGATTTCTCGACTGGCCGATTCGATCGAGGGGGCTCGCGAGATCCTAGACAGTGCGCCAATGCCTTCGATGTTGTTCGGTCACGTGGGTGACGGTAACTTTCACGGCATCATTTTGGTCGATCCACTCGATCAGGCCGAAGTGAACGAGGCCGAGCGGCTTAACGCTGAAATCGTTCGTCTTGCGCTCGCGGTGGATGGCACATGTACTGGCGAACATGGCGTGGGCCTACACAAGATCGACTTCTTGGTCGAAGAGCATGGGGACGATACGATCGATCTGATGCGACGGATCAAACGGGCGCTTGACCCCGTGGGCATATTGAACCCGGGGAAGATCTTTCGCGCTTGACCTTTCAGGGACCGAGGAGATCTTGCGCTGACGCCAGTAGATCGCGCAACTGTTCAACGCCAACCAGTAGTTGGCGCATTTCCTGGCGATAGATCTCCCGGCTCTCGGGGGCCTGACCCATCGCCCACAACCAGCCACCGGTCGCGTCCCGCTCCACTTCGCCCTGTGCTTCCATCTGGTGCAGTTTGCGCCGAATAGTCTCGCGCGGTAACCCAGTCGAGGCCACCAGTTCCCGAATCCGTTGTGACCGTTTCGGCCACGGTCCCAGGGCCGGGTCGGGCAGACCGTCTTTGCGCAATCGGCGCAGGGCCTCATCACTGCGCAAGAGTCCAGCACCCACCGTCACCGTCATCAGCGCGCTGGCGATTTGAGCCTGATCCAGATCACCGTGATGATGTTCGCGCAGGTTTTGCATGCCCATCAAACGCAGGCGGTTCAGGTGCAATGCGAGCGCGAGAAATCCGCGGTCGAACCCAGCCTCTCCACTCATTTCGCCGCCGACCGGTTTCGGCGGTACGGGGCTCAGACGGTCTTTCGGTAAGGGGGATTTCGTTTTCAAGGCGGCTTGGTGTGTAAAGCGTCGTTTACGGTTGGCAACTGACTGTTAACTTTGCTTGATACCCCAACTTTTGGTTGTGGTTTGCCGATTTGCCTAATTTGGGCGGCCGTTCGTCGGGTTGTTGTGGCAGCGCGATTCAGGCCCTCGGGTCGCCGTGTTGAGGCCATGCACTCATTTCAGGCGGGTCGAGCGGCATTGGTGCACCGCGTCGGAGATCTTGGTGCAGTTAAGTGCGTGGCGGGCTCGGGAAAGTCCTACTTTGGTGCGACTCGCTTTCGAATCTTGGGGCCGGATGGCGGGGCGCCCGATGGCATAGGGGTTGCAATGTAAGAGATCGAGCGTCACCCGCACGGTCACCTGCAATTTCCTCTCCTCAAATCCTCTATCAATACTCGAGGCTTTTCATGACCCACTCGAACTCTTCGAACCCCTCTGTTCCCAAGACCCCCATGACCCAACGTCGGTCCTTCCTCAAGGCGGCGGCTGCGACCGGCTCGGTCGTGACCCTTTCCGGCCCGTCGATCCTATTTGCGCAGGACAAGTCGCCGATCAAGGTCGGCATCCTGCACTCGCTCTCCGGAACGATGGCCATCTCGGAAACTGCGCTTAAGAACACCGCCGTCATGACTCTCGAGGCCTTCAACGCGAAGGGTGGGATTCTCGGCCGCCAGCTTGAACCCGTAATCGTCGATCCTGCGTCCAACTGGCCGCTGTTCGCCGAAAAAGCCCGCCAGCTGATCACTCAGGACAAGGTGTCCGCAGTTTTTGGTTGTTGGACCTCGGTCTCGCGCAAGAGCGTTCTGCCCGTGTTTGAAGAGCTCAACAACCTGCTCTTCTATCCGGTCCAGTACGAGGGCGAAGAGCTCTCGCAAAACGTGTTCTACACCGGTGCTGCACCGAACCAGCAGGCGATCCCGGCGGTGGAGTACCTGATGGGCAAGCAGGGCGGGTCGGCCAAGCGTTGGTTCTTGCTCGGCACGGACTATGTGTACCCACGCACGACCAACAAGATCCTGCGCGCGTTCCTCAAAAGCAAGGGCGTTGCCGACAAAGATATCGAAGAGGTCTACACCCCGTTCGGGCACAGTGATTATCAAACCATTGTGGCCAACATCAAGAAATTCTCGGCGGGCGGCAAGACCGCGGTGATCTCGACGGTCAATGGGGACTCCAACGTGCCCTTCTACAAAGAGTTGGGTAATGCAGGCCTTAAGGCGACCGATGTGCCGGTCGTTGCCTTCTCCGTCGGCGAAGAAGAACTGCGCGGCGTCGACACCAAACCGCTGGTCGGCCATCTCGCCGCCTGGAACTATTTCATGAGCGTCAAGGCACCCGAGAACGACGCCTTTGTGAAGATGTACAAAGCATGGGCTGCGAAGAACAAGGTGCCCAACGCCGACACGGTGGTGACCAATGATCCGATGGAAGCCACCTATGTCGGCCTCAACATGTGGAAGCAGGCCGTCGAAAAAGCGAAATCGGTCGAAGTCGACAAGGTCCGGGTCGCTATGGCGGGTCAGACCTTCATGGCGCCTTGTGGCATGAAGCTCATGATGGACAAGACCAATCATCACCTGCACAAACCCGTGATGATTGGCGAAGTTCAGGCCAATGGCCAGTTCTCGATCGTCTATAAGACCAAAGAGCCAATCCGTGCCCAGCCCTGGTCGCCCTTCATTGAAGGGAACGAGACGAAGCAGAAGATCTGATCGCCTCACTCGTGGCTTGTTGGATTTCGCCGGCGCATTCAGGCCGGCGAGGTCTGACGCATAGACCCCATTCCTCGTGTTTACAAACCCGACATCTGGTCGGCTCCTGATGCATTCGTCTCGATTTTTTCGTGGCTCTCCGAGTCCTTTTTTGCGCGCCGCCCGGAGCCTTCGGGCGGGTCTTTACGCTCTGCTCTTGACGGTCTTTGTAGTGCCTTTAACGGCCCGTGCGGAGGTCTCTCAGGAAGCACTGCGGGGTCTGGCGAGCGAAGAGTTCGATGTTCGTGTGGCTGCGATCGAACAGTTGGTCTCGACCGCCGAACCCCGGGTTGCGGTGATCCTCAAAGCGCTGGTCGATGGTGCTCTCGCCCTAACCCCCGGTGGCACCGTCCTGATGTCCGTCAATGCCAAGTGGTTCGGTGCCGCCAGCGGTGAACCGGTGGCCAAACCCTCGGTTGAACCCGAGGCAATCATGGCCAACAACGCGCTCCGTCAGCAAGCAGAATCGGCCCTGGCTCTTCTCCGGCTGTTTTCTGCGGATTCACAAGTCCGGCTAATCGCTGTGCGCGAACTGCTGGGGCAGGGCGCGCAAGGTGATGCCTCGATGTTGCCAGTGCTTGATCGGGCTCTGGCGGCTGAGCGCGATCCTGCCGTTTTGTCGGTCTTGCGCATGGTCCACGCCTTTGCAGCCGCGAGTGCCCCTGAAGCCGATCGCAGGCTCGAAGCGGTCCGAACGCTGGCCGCCAGCCCACTGCCTGCGGTCCGAACCCTCTTGGCCAAGCTTGCAGCCGACGATGGTGATGCCGATCGCCGCGTTCGAGGTGCGGCAGCGGCTGCGCTCGCGCAGGTCGAATCAAGGCTGCTCTGGGGGGAGTGGCTGGGTCGGATCTTTGCCGGGCTTTCGCTTGGATCGATTCTGATGCTCGCGGCGATGGGACTGGCGATAACCTATGGGCTTCTGGGCGTGATCAACATGGCTCACGGCGAGATGATCATGATTGGTGCGTATGCGACCTGGGGCGTTCAAACCGCGTTTCGGGCCTGGGCGCCGCAGGCCTTTGACTGGTACCCAGTGGTCGCCTTGCCGGTCGCATTCTCGGCCGCGGCACTGGTCGGGGCCCTTCTCGAGCGCACGATCATTCGCCACCTCTACGGCCGACCCCTGGAGACCTTGCTGGCCACTTGGGGCATTTCGCTGGCCCTCATTCAGGCCGTCCGCACCTTGATCGGGCCACAAAACGTCGAGATTCAAAACCCCACCTGGCTTTCGGGTGCATTGAACGTCGCAGGGGCTACCCTGCCCTGGAATCGGATGGTCATCATCGGCTTTTCGCTGGCCGTTCTGCTGATGATCGCGCTCCTCTTGTCGCAGACCCGATTGGGCCTCTTTGTGCGCGGGGTGACTCAGAACCGGCCGATGGCGTCGGCGATCGGGGTGCCCACCGATCGCGTCGATCTGATGGCATTTGGGCTTGGGTCCGGTGTCGCCGGCTTGGCGGGTGTCGCTTTGAGTCAGGTCGGTAACGTCGGTCCAGATCTCGGCCAGAGTTTCATTATTGATTCCTTCATGGTCGTCGTCTTGGGGGGGGTCGGCCAACTGGCCGGCACGGTCTTCGCGGGTTTCGGCCTGGGTCTGGTCTCTAAATTCCTGGAGCCTTCCGCTGGCGCCGTCATCGCCAAGATCGTGATCCTCGTTGGGATCATCGCCTTCATCCAGAAGCGTCCTCAGGGTTTATTCGCGGTGCGCGGACGCGCGCTCGAGTCTTGAGACGATTAAAAAGATTCGATCTGATATGAACGATCCACTGGTTGTCGAGCGCCGATTATTCGGCCGAATTGAATGGTTCCTGCTTCTGGCAGCGGTGCTTTTGGCTGGTGTTCTGGCGCCTCTCGCGCACGCCCTATTGCCGGAAGGGGCCGCGCTACGCCCCTCGTCTTATGTGGTTACGCTGGCGGGGAAATTTGCCTGCTACGCCATGTTGGCTGTCGCGATGGACCTCATTTGGGGGTATGCCGGCATTCTCTCGCTGGGCCAGTCGCTCTGGTTCGCGCTGGGGGGGTACGTGTTTGGCATGCACCTCATGCGCGGTATCGGACGCGAAGGCCAGTATCAGAGCGATCTACCGGATTTCATGGTTTTTCTGGACTGGAAGCAATTGCCCTGGCATTGGTGGAATAGCGATCAGTTCGCGTGGTCCCTTCTGATGGTCGTTCTGGTTCCTGGCGTTCTTGCGTTCTTCTTTGGTTGGTTCGCGTTTCGATCACGAATTCGCGGGGTCTATTTTTCGATCATCACGCAGGCACTGACCTATGCGGCGATGCTGCTCTTTTTTAGAAACGAAACCGGGTTCGGCGGTAACAACGGATTTACGGACTTCAAGACCCTGCTCGGGTTCAGAATCACCGATCCAGCCGTTCGCGCCACCCTGCTCGCCATCACGGTCGGGATGTTGGCGGCGGTCTTCATTTTCTCGCGCTGGTTGGTGCAAACCCGGTTCGGTCGGGTCCTCCAGGCGATTCGCGATGCCGAGGGGCGGGTGCGATTTTGCGGCTATGACACCTTGCGCTACAAACTCGCGATCTGGACTCTGGCAGCCATCATCAGCGGGATTGCGGGCGCGCTGTATGTGCCCCAAGTGGGCATTATCAATCCAGGCGAAATGAGTCCCGCGAATGCGATTGAAATCGCGGTTTGGACAGCGGTGGGTGGTCGGGGCACCCTGATTGGACCCATCCTTGGCGCTTGGTTGGTGAACGGTGCAAAGAGTTGGTTCACGATGGCGTTTCCTGAGTACTGGTTGTTCTTCCTGGGCGCATTGTTTGTCGCGGTTACGCTGTACCTGCCGAGCGGGGTCATCGGTTTACTCCGGGCGCTGCGGGGCCCTGCCAATCCGGAGAAGCAGGCATGAGCGCGCCGATTCTCTATCTCGAGTCGGTCACCGTGAGCTTTGATGGTTTCAAAGCGCTCAACGAACTTTCACTTTCGGTCGATGACGGTGAGTTGCGTTGCGTGATTGGTCCCAATGGGGCGGGTAAGACCACCATGATGGATGTCATCACCGGTAAGACACGGCCCGATTCAGGGCGGGTCTCATTCGGCCAGTCGATTGACCTCACCAAACTGCCGGAAGATCGGATTGTGCAGGCCGGCATCGGGCGTAAATTCCAGCGTCCAACGGTGTTTGAGACGCTCACGGTGTTCGAGAACATGGAGCTGGCTGTCAAGTCAGATCGCCGACCACGTGCAAACCTCCGTATGACGCTCGATTCGGCTCAAGTGGATCAGATCGATTCGGTACTCCGTCGGGTGAATTTGCGTGAGGCCCATCGAAGCGTTGCGGGTAGCCTCAGTCATGGCCAGAAGCAGTGGCTCGAGATCGGCATGCTGCTCGCACAGGAGCCCAAACTGATCTTGCTTGATGAACCGGTGGCGGGGATGACCGATGCGGAAACGGATCAAACCGCGGAGTTATGCCTTGCACTGGAGGGCCAGCATTCATTGGTCGTGGTGGAACACGATATGGCCTTTGTCGAGAAGATCGCGCGCCGTGTCACCGTGTTGCACGAAGGCTCCGTATTAACGGAGGGGTCGCTCGCGAAGGTTCGCGCCGATGAGCGCGTTGTTTCCGTGTACCTGGGACGTTGAACATGTTGCGAATCGAAGGCCTCAACCAGTTTTATGGCGGCAGTCATGTTTTGCGGGATATTTCGCTCGAGGTGCCGATGGGTGAGGTGACCGCCCTTCTCGGACGCAACGGGGTCGGCAAGACCACGCTCTTGAAGTGCCTGACGGGGCTTCTGCCCATCCGATCTGGGCGGATTCTGCTCGATGGCCAGGACATTTCGAACCTCGCGCCGCATCGACGTGCTCGTCTGGGGCTGGGTTATGTTCCGCAGGGGCGTGAAATTTTCCCGCGCCTATCGGTCGAAGAAAATCTGCGCATTGCGATGGCGGCGTCGGGTAACGATGGCGCGATTCCAGATTGGGTATTCGATACCTTTCCAATTATCAAAACGTTTTTGCGACGTCGCGGTGGCGATCTTTCCGGGGGCCAACAGCAACAACTGGCGATCGCGCGCGCACTCGTGACCAAGCCGCGCCTGCTGATTCTGGATGAACCCACCGAGGGCATCCAGCCCAATGTCATTCAGATGATTGAGCAGGTCATCGCCGGCCTGGCCGAGCGCAAAGAAATGGCGATTCTGCTGGTTGAGCAGTATTACGACTTTGCGAGATCACTCGCCGATCATTACGCGGTGTTGCAGCGTGGTGAAGTCATTGCATCGGGTCGGGGGGCCAAGATGGAGTCTGACGGGGTGCGCGAGTTGGTGGCGGTTTGAGGTGAATCGGGTTCCCGATCATGTGGGCGAGCCGCTCGCACGACATTGGTCGGCTTCGCTTGACCTGCGATTTGGAACTCGCCGCGGACAAACCGTTCTCCTTCAAAACACCCATCGCGGGCCACTGCGGCTGATCAAGGCGCTGCAAGCGGATCGGGACCCATCGTCTGCGGCCGGTGAACCGACCCGACTTGACGCGATGATCGTTCATCCGCCTGGTGGACTGGCAGCTGGAGATGCCCTGCGGCTGCGGATCGATCTCGAGGAGGGTGCGCGGGTGCGTTCAAGTACGCCGGGGTCCCAGAAGTGGTATCGCGGGCGGGCGAGTGCCCGCACCCACATTCGGGTGGCACGCGGTGCACAACTCGAATGGTTACCGCAACCCTCGATCGTTTATGACGGTGCTTTCGTGGATCAATCCCTGCAGGTGGATCTCGACGCCGATTGCGCCATGTTGGGGTCGGAGTGTCTGGTCCTGGGTCGACGCTCGATGGGCGAGCGATTCACGACGGGATCGTTACGTCAATCGATCCGGATCAACCGTGCGGGACGTCCGATTTGGCAGGAATCCACCGATGCGGCTGCCGATGCGCTGCTTTGGGGCGCATCCGCTGGTTGGGCTGGAAGGGTTGTTTGTGCGTCGGTGTGGGCGATTGGGGGGCATGGCGCGGCTTGGGATGACGCCTCGTTGGTGGATCAATGGCGGGCTGCGATCTCGGCCGCGACCGCGACCGAAGCCAAAACTGGTCTGGACGGGCGCCTGTTGGGCGGTGCTACACGCATGGCCCCCGGAATCGTCCTCGCCAAGATTCTTGGGGATGAAGCCGACCGGGTGAGCGAGCTGGCGCAAGCGCTTTGGGCGTTGGCCCGTCCTCCCGTACTGGGAGAGGCGGCCCACGCGATGCGAATCTGGGCCACTTGAACCGAGTCGGGTGGTGTCCATGTGGGTGGCTTCAATGATGGCGGCTTCAATGATGACGGCTTCAATTCCAGCGCGGATTCGCGTATGTTGATTTGAATGTTTTCGACCCCATGAGCCTCTTTAAGACTCTTTAAGACTTCGGCTGGAACGTACGTCATGGATCTCACCCCGCGTGAAAAAGACAAGTTGTTGATCTTTACGGCAGCCTTGCTCGCCGAACGCCGAATGGCTCGCGGGTTGAAGCTGAATGTGCCTGAGTCGATCGCGTTGATTACGGCCGCCGTCATTGAGGGCGCCCGCGATGGGCGCAGCGTCGCCGAATTGATGTCGGCTGGCGCCGGAGTTCTCACGCGTGAGCAGGTCATGGAGGGGGTCGCCGAGATGATTCCGGATATTCAGGTCGAAGCCACGTTCCCGGATGGGACCAAGCTCGTGACGGTTCACCACCCGATTCGCTAGGAACTCCCCCAATGACGATCGAAACGCACTCCAACGACGGTATTCCGGTTATTCCGGGTGAATTACTCCCCGAAGCGGGTGAGATTGAACTCAATGCGGGGCGCCCAACGGTTGAACTGCGCGTAACCAATACGGGTGACCGGCCAATTCAGGTGGGCTCGCACTATCACTTTGCTGAGACCAATGCGGCGCTCGATTTTGATCGCTCTGCCGCGCGTGGGTTTCGTCTCGACATCGCCGCGGGGACCGCGGTGCGCTTCGAGCCCGGCCAATCGCGCACGGTAAGGTTGGTTGCATTATCGGGCACCCGAACAGTCGTGGGCTTTCGCGGTCTGGTGATGGGCAAGTTGGAGAATTAGAGCGATGGCAACCCGAATCTCGCGCCGCGCTTACGCGGAAATGTTTGGGCCCACCACGGGCGACCGGGTCCGTTTAGCGGACACCAATCTCGTCATCGAGGTCGAACACGACCACACGGTCTACGGCGAAGAGGTCAAGTTCGGGGGTGGCAAGGTTATCCGCGATGGCATGGGGCAGGGTCAGGGCATGGCTGCTGAGGTGGCTGACACGGTCATCACCAATGCACTGATCGTCGATGCGGTGCTCGGGATTATTAAAGCCGATGTCGGTCTCAAGTCGGGTCGGATCTGGCGTATCGGCAAGGCAGGCAACCCGGATATTCAACCGGCGGTCACGATTCCAATTGGTGCAGCGACTGAGATCATTGCGGGCGAAGGCATGATTCTGACCGCTGGTGGTGTCGATACCCACATACACTTTATTTGTCCGCAGCAGGTCGACGAAGCGCTTGCCAGCGGTATCACCACGATGATTGGCGGGGGCACCGGTCCCGCGACGGGCACCAATGCCACCACGGTCACGCCTGGCCCCTGGCATCTGGAGCGGATGCTGCAAGCGGCCGACGCGCTACCAATGAATATCGGTTTTACTGGCAAAGGCAATGTCAGCCGGGCCGAGCCCCTGCGCGAGCAAATCGAAGCGGGTGCGATCGGTCTCAAACTCCATGAGGACTGGGGGACCACACCGCAAGCGATCGACACTTGTCTGGGCGTCGCCGATGAGATGGATGTTCAGGTCGCTATTCATACCGACACACTGAACGAGAGTGGATTCGTCGAGGCGTCGATCGCGGCGATGCGCGGTCGGGTGATCCACACCTATCACACCGAAGGCGCGGGCGGTGGCCACGCCCCCGATATCCTCAAGGTCGTTGGCGAACCCAATGTGCTGCCGTCTTCGACCAACCCGACTCGTCCATTCACGGTCAATACACTCGATGAACATCTCGACATGCTGATGGTGTGTCACCACCTCGATGCATCGATTGCGGAAGACTTGGCGTTTGCTGAAAGCCGGATTCGGCGCGAGACGATTGCAGCAGAAGACATCCTGCACGACCTCGGTGCCATCTCGATGATGTCGAGCGATTCTCAGGCCATGGGGCGACCGGGCGAGGTGATCCTTCGGACCTGGCAGACCGCGCACAAAATGAAGATGCAGTTTGGCGCGTTGCGCCTGGACGCCGGACGCGCCGATCGCGAGCGCAACGACAACTGGCGGATTCGACGCTATATCGCCAAGTACACGATCAATCCGGCCATCACGCACGGCATCGCGCATGAGGTGGGCTCAGTCGAAGCGGGTAAGTGGGCCGACCTGGTGTTGTGGCGCCCGGCCTTTTTCGGCGTCAAACCATCGATGGTGATCAAGGGTGGAACGATCGCTCTCGCCTTGATGGGTGATCCAAATGCTTCAATTCCAACGCCGCAACCGGTGCATTACCGACCGATGTTCGGCAGCCTTGGGGGGGCGTTGCACAGATCCTCGCTGACCTTTGTTTCGGGGGCCGCCCTCGCCGCGGACGTTGGTGCTCGGTATGGGCTGGCGAAGCCGCTGGTCGCTGTGCGCGGGGTGCGAACGCTCTCAAAACGCGATCTGCTTTGGAATGATGCCCTGCCCGTGATGTCGATTGATCCGGAGACCTACGAGGTCCGTGCCGATGGTCAGTTGCTCGTCTGTGAGCCCGCGACGGTATTGCCGATGGCGCAGCGCTACTTTCTGTTTTAATACCAACATCGAGCATGACCGTAATGCCAGACAATCGCTCGCCCGACTTCGCGATTCAAGCGACCCTCGACACCACCCCCGACCTCACCCCCGCCCTCTCACTCGCCACCGCCTTCGCGGATCCCCGAGCCCGCGTCGACGAGATTCTCGAACTGCCTTTTGAGCGTCGCGAAAAGAGCCGATTTCGGGCGGTGATGCTTTCGGGTGAAGCGATTGGGGTGTCAATGCCGCCCGGTACTTTATTGCGCCACGGAACCCGACTTCAGCTCGACGATGGTCGAGTCGTCGCGGTGGAGGCTGAGCTCGAAACACTTCTTGAAGTGCGCGCTGCAGATGCACAGGAGTTGGCCCGGATTGCGTATCACGTCGGTAATCGACATGTTCCGCTGCAAATTGGTGAAGAGTGCTTGTGGCTGTTGCCGGACCATGTGCTGCGGGCGATGGTCGTTGGGTTGGGCGGTCAGGTCGTTGAGGTACAGGCGGCGTTCGAACCCGAGAGTGGCGCCTACGGTCATTCTCATGTCCACCATCAACATGACGATCAGGGTCATGGTGGACGGATTCACGTTTTTGATGCGCGGCACGAATTGCCTTGAAGTGCACTCAAATTCGCTGAAATTTATTGAATCGCCGCGTCTGACATGCTTGTTCGCCTGCTGCAGTTCGCCAGCCCGATGTTGCCGATCGGCGCGTTCAGCTACTCCTCAGGTCTCGAATCCGCAATTGAATCGGGCGACATACAGGACGACAAGAGCGGCGCGCAGTGGATTGGGACCGTGCTCGAGTGGAACCTCGCACGCCAGGACGGGCCACTCGCAGCGGCGGCGCACAGTGCCTGGTCCGCCTTGGGGGCAACTGAGATGGCCCAGCTACAGCAACTCAATGATCTCGCTTTTGCAATCCGCGAGACTGCAGAACTTCGACTTGAATCGACCCAGACTGGCCATTCGTTGGCGGTCTGGATAGAGCGCACGCTCGATCCGACTGAGCACTTTCGCGATGCCCTTGAATCGCTGCGGCCAATCGCCTATCCGATCGCGTGGGCTGCGGGTGGGGTTCAGCTACAGCTTAGCCAGCGCGATACGATTCTTGGGATGCTGTGGGGGTTTGTGGAAAATCAGGCCAGTGCGCTGATGAAAGCGCTGCCACTGGGGCAGACCCCAGCCCAGCGGATGATGCTCGCGTTGGGGCCCCGGATCGAGCGAGCAACCGACGAGGCGCTGGAGCGGTCCGTGGACATTCTTCAGACCGCCGCCGGTGCGATGCCGGCGCTGGCGATTGCATCGATGCGCCATGAGACTCAGTATTCTCGACTTTTTCGTTCCTGATTCTTTGATTCCTGAACGCGCACACAAGGACTCGCATGAAAACGCATGGACCGCTTCGGATCGGAATCGGTGGGCCCGTTGGCTCCGGCAAGACCGCGCTCACACTCGCACTCTGCCAACGGCTTCGCACTCGTTATGAAATAGCAGCCGTCACAAACGATATCTATACTCGGGAAGATGCAGAGTTTCTAGTTCGACATGATGCGCTGCCCAAGGAGCGCATCCTCGGGGTCGAGACTGGTGGCTGCCCACACACCGCGATCCGTGAAGACGCCTCGATTAATCTCGAAGCCGTGGACCGTCTGGTCCGCGCGTTTCCTCAATTGCAGATCGTTTTTGTGGAAAGTGGCGGGGACAATCTGGCTGCGACATTTTCTCCTGAGCTTTCGGACTATACGATTTATGTGATCGATGTAGCTGCTGGGGAAAAAATCCCGCGTAAAGGTGGCCCCGGTATTCTCAAGAGCGATTTGCTGGTGATCAACAAAACCGATCTGGCCCCCTATGTGGGCGCATCCCTCGCCGTGATGGACACCGACGCACGTCGAATGCGTGGCACGCGGCCCTTCGTATTTTCCAATTTGAAAGTGGGCGAAGGTCTGGACGCAATCGTTCATCATATCGAGCACGACGGAATGCTCGCGCCATCTCACTAGGCGATGAAGCAGCCAGCGGTTCCTGGAACTGACACAGACGAT
>Ga0214921_10007862_pt1 | contig 14054 bp, 14 predicted proteins | sample LL1505_MetaG_FD_177992 | JGI IMG/M metagenome (GOLD analysis project Ga0214921, IMG submission 177992) | Freshwater microbial communities from Lake Lanier, Atlanta, Georgia, United States - LL-1505 | ecosystem: Environmental > Aquatic > Freshwater > Lake | place: USA: Georgia | collected... | reverse complement strand
GCGCATTCACACCACGATGCAAGTACTACCCATCTTGTTCTAACTATGCCCTCACCGCCATTACCCGCCATGGAGTTAAAGGCGTCGTAATGGCCTCATACCGAATTCTTCGATGCAACCCCTGGTCACTTGGTGGCGTTGATTATGTAGATGAAGACCTTGATTGCGCAGATGCCAAAAAAGCCCACAAAACACTAGTAGGAGCTCATTAATGGATTCAATTCTAAACCCGCTTTATAGCATCGTCTCCGGTGTCATGGTTGCGATCCATAAAGTTGTCTCCCCTGTATTCGGAGCAGACTCTGGTGTTACTTGGGCAATCTCAATTATGGGTCTTGTTGTGTTGATTCGAATTATTTTGATCCCACTTTTTGTAAAGCAGATCAAGAGCCAGCGTGCAATGACTGCGCTGCAACCACATATGAAAGAGATTCAAAAGAAGTTTAAGGATGATCGCCAAAAGCAATCAGAAGAGATGATGAAGCTCTACAAAGATCACAAGACAAACCCACTCGCGTCATGCTTTCCTATCATTGCTCAAGCCCCAATATTCTTCACTTTGTTTCAAGTCCTTAACGGAATTGCGAAAAACAAACCACACGGATTTCTCAAAGGTGAATATTTAGTCAGCGCCGCCCAAGCCAAATTCTTTGGTGCACCCATCTCTGAAACATTCCTAGGGACAGATAAGCTCACGGTAAAAATTGTGACAGTCTTACTTATCATTTTTATGTCAGGCACAACATTTACTACTCAGCGCCAACTGATGGTTAAAGGCATGCCAAAGATGGATGCAAGTAATAACATGATGTTGCAGCAGCAGAAAATCATGTTGTATTTATTCCCAGTTATTTTTGCAGTCTCTGGTGTGAACTTCCCCGTGGGTGTATTGATCTACTGGTCGACTACAAACCTCTGGACATGGGGACAGCAGTACTACGTCATCAAACGAAATCCCACACCAGGATCTCCAGCCTATGAAGAGTTGTTAAGAAAGCGCAACCATAAAGAGAAGTTAGAAAATAAATCACTAGGTACCGATATTGACCAGAACGAGGAGCAAGCTCCAGAAGTTCTGGGACAACGCCAACAACCAAAGAAGAAAAAGAAGAAGAAGAAGTAATAAATCAGACAAATAGTATTAATAACGCATAACCTGGACAAAGGATGAGAAGATGTCAGAGACCACAGATACAACGGTAGAAACCATAGATATAGCCGAAGAGGCTGTTAATTCAAAAGAAGAGCGCACCCCAAAAAGCCCAGCCAAGCTTGAAGAAGAGGGCGATATTGCAGCTGATTACCTAGAAGGCCTGCTAGATATTGCAGATCTCGATGGAGATATTGATATCGATGTGGAAAATGGCCGGGCTGCACTTGCAATCGTGGGTGGCAAACTCAGGCACCTGGTTGGCGCAGAAGGTGAAGTCCTTGATTCAATTCAGGAATTGACTCGCCTAGCTGTTCAGACAGCGACCGGTGATCGCAGCCGCCTCATGCTCGATATCGATGGGTTCCGTGCTGGTCGCCGCAAAGAGCTCACTGCTCTGGCAGAGAAGATGGCTGAGCAAGCAAAGACCACAGGCAGCTCTATCAAGCTTGATCCCATGAACGCCTTTGAGCGCAAAATCATCCACGACACAATCCAAACTTTGGGGCTGACCTCAGAGTCAGATGGCGAAGACCCAAACCGCTTCGTCGTTATCTACCCAGCGTAGATCTAGTTTCACGTGGAACAATCAGTAGAGGGGCTAGTCGGCCGCTACTTCCCAGAACGCCAGGAAGAGATTCGCGCCTTTGCGCAATTCTTAACTACCGCCGGAATTGAGCGAGGGCTTATCGGCCCCCGCGAAGGCGAGCGCATCTGGGAACGCCATATCTTTAACTGCCTACCGGTAACCCAGCTTCTACCCCAGAACGCCTCCCTTTTTGATATTGGCTCTGGTGCAGGCTTGCCCGGCATAGTGATAGCCCTAGCTCGACCGGATTTAAAGGTAACCCTGATCGAACCCCTTGAGCGCAGAGTTGAATTCTTAAAAGAGGCGACCGAAGGACTGGGGATCGAAGTGATCCGCGGCCGGGCCCAAGATGTGAAAAAAAGCGCTGATTACGTCACCGCCCGGGCTGTGGCCCCTTTAGAAAAGTTAAAGAAAATAAGCTGGCATATGGTTAAAACCGGGGGAGCCCTGCTTGCGATGAAGGGTGAATCTGCCGCCGCCGAGATGGTGGGGGTAAAGAACGCGGTGCTGCATGAGATTGAACTTGAAGGCGTAGGCCTTGGGCGGATTGTGGAACTACGTAAACCGAGCTAGGCGAGGTAGCTGGCGCATTAGGAGTGGTTAGATTGGCCCATGCCCGGTGATGATTCACGTGAAACACTCCCAAAAGTCGTTGGGGTCCGCCGGCTAAAAGAGGCGATGGCAAAACCCTCCTCCACTCGAATTTTCACTGTGGCAAACCAGAAGGGCGGGGTGGGCAAAACCACCACCACCGTCAATATTGCAGCCGCCCTTTCCATGGGGGGTTTGCGAGTCCTTGTTATTGATCTAGACCCACAAGGAAATGCCTCAACTGCCCTAGGGGTAGAACACCGCCAATCAGCTGGTGTCTATGAAGTATTGATGGGTAGTGCGCAAATCTCAGAAGTCATTCAAAAAGTTGCAGGCTTCCCCGCACTTGATTGCCTGCCTTCAAATACATCACTTGCCAATGCTGAAATTAATTTAGTTTCCATGGTTGCACGCGAACTACAACTCAAGGCTGCCATCGATGAAATTAGTGCAAATTATGATTACATCTTTATTGATTGCCCGCCATCACTAGGTTTACTTACCATCAATGCATTTGCTGGATCAAAAGAGTTGTTAATCCCTATTCAAACGGAGTACTACGCACTAGAAGGCTTGTCACAACTTCTTGAGACCTACTCTGTTGTGAAGAAAAGATTGAACCCAACCCTTAATCTTTCAACCATTGTTTTAACTATGTTTGATGGGCGCACACGTTTATCAAATGATGTCGCAGCAAACGTGCGCTCACATTTTCCTAATGAACTTATTGATATTCCTATCCCTCGCGCTGTGCGCGTTTCAGAAGCACCTTCATATAATCAAACAGTGATGACCTATGACCCGCTATCACCAGGTGCTATCGCTTATATGCAGGTCGCCCGCGAAATTGCAGAACGTGGGAAAGCTAAAGATGATGTCACCTTTGATTCAAATGTTGTCAGCATTAATTACAAAGGTGGTATTGCATAATGGCGATTAAACGTGGCGGGCTTGGCACAAACCTTGATTCACTGATTCCCACATCACTTACTGTTGCCGGCACTGAAGTTGCACAGCAGAATGAAGTACCCATTAACCAAATTTCCCCTAACCCACGTCAGCCGCGCACAGTCTTTGACGAGACGGCGCTCAATGAATTAATTGCATCAATTAAATCAGTGGGAATTTTGCAACCACCTGTAGTTCGCAAAGTTGCTGAGAATAAATATGAACTCATCATGGGAGAACGTCGCTACCGCGCTGCTAAAGCTGCTGGGCTAACTTCCATTCCTGTCATCATTAGACAAACACCCGATAACGAACTCCTTCGTGATGCGTTAATTGAAAATATTCACCGCAGCAATCTCAACCCATTGGAAGAAGGCGCGGCATATGCACAATTGCTCAGTGACTTCGGCTGCACCCATGATGAACTCGCACTCAAACTTGGGCGATCACGGCCGCTGATTTCAAACACAATTCGTTTATTAAACCTTCCGGATTCGGTGCAACGCAAAGTCGCATCGGGAGTTATTTCAGCCGGCCATGCACGAGCACTCCTAGGACTCACAGATGCAACAGAGATTGAAAAGCTAGCATCAAGGATTGTGGCTGAAGGGCTAAGTGTTCGCTCCACTGAAGAAATCATTGCGACCATGAAACCAACAAGTAAGAGTGCAAAGAAATCTAGTGTTAAGGGAGTATCGGGTGCCGGCTTGGCTGCTGCCGAACTCTTAAGTGATTACCTTGATACCCGCGTGAGTGTGGAGAGCGGAAAAGGTAAAGGAAAGATTGTTATTGAATTTGCTGGCAATGAAGATCTACAACGCATTGTCGATCTCATTGAAGGAACTAAGTAAGAGCAGTTCCTCTGCGACCCATCTCTTGCTTAATCACACCACCGAGTGCTTTCACGCCTTCACGAATTCGCTCTGGGGTTGGGTGGCAATAAGAAAGACGCATCGACCATGAACCAAGGCCATCTGCGTAAAAAGCACTGCCTGGCACATATGCAACCTTGGCCACAATTGCCTTTGGCACTAGAGCTTTAGTGTCAATTTCAGCAGGCAAGTTAACCCACACATAAAAACCACCACCAGGCTTTGTCCATGTGGCCTCTGCTGGAAAATGTTGCTCAAGTGATTCCAGCATCGCATCGCGGCGCACCTTATAGAGCTCGCAGAAGCTAGCAATCTGATCGCGCCATGGCTGGTCAGCTAGGTAGCTAGAGATAGTTAACTGGGTAAAGTTTGAAGGACATAAAATTGAAGATTCAGATGAAATCACTAATTTATCTTTCAGTGATTGTGGGACAAGTGCCCAACCGACACGAAGTCCAGGAGCAATAGTCTTGGAAAAAGAACCTAAATAAATTACGTTTTCAGAATCTTCGGCGCGCATTGCATTCGGTGAAGGCTTATCAAAACCTAGTAGCCCGTAAGGGTTATCTTCCACAACAAAGATTTCTTCTTCGCGGCAGATACTCAAGATTTCTGTGCGGCGATCAGCTGGCAGACAGACACCAGTGGGGTTTTGGTAATTTGGAATCAGATATAAGAACTTTATCTTTCGTCCAGCGGCGCGCAAACTCTTAATTGCGGCACGCAATGAGTTTGGGACCAACCCATCGTTATCCATTTCAACGTGCACAACGGAGGCTTCGTATTGGCGGAAAGTACCTAGGGCGCCGACATAGGAAGGAGCTTCGACGAGCACGACATCACCTGGGTCGATAAAGATTCTAGAAATAAGATCAAGTGCTTGTTGGGAACCGGTAGTGATAACAACATCATCAGGGTTGGCGCGAATTCCTTCAAGTGCCATCACATCACAAATCTGTTCCCGAAGTTTTGGATGCCCTTGTCCGCTTCCATATTGCAGCGCTTCTGAACCGTTGGTGAGAATAAGTTCCTTGATTACCTCAGCCATCATCTCCATCGGAAGCGCAGAGAGATTTGGCATTCCGCCAGCGAGTGAAACAATTTCTGGGCGTGATGCCACTGCAAAGAGTGAACGAATTTCGGAAGGCAACATCTCGGCAGCGCGCGCGGCAAATCTCTTCTCGAGATTTTGCGGCGCACCTGTTTGGTAGCGGATAGAGATGTCAGACATAAGGAGAAGTCTCCCATAGGTCATGCGATGCTAGCGAATGAATATTCTCTTCCATTAATCAGCGAAGACCGGCGCTGCGAAGGTCTGATATTCGCAAGGTTCCAGTCTTTGCATCATCTTCAGCTGCTAGATAAAGGCGCTGAATCGCAATAATGAAGCTTTCGGCAATGGTGTCTCTAAATTCAGCTCGAGCCAACCGGGCAGCATCTGCGCTATTTGAGATATATCCAAGATCCACACGAACTGCCGGCGCCGAGATTAGGCGCAGTGAATCCCAAGTTTTTGCATGTGTGCGGCAATTCAGGAAGTCAGTACGTGCACAAAGCTCGCGCTGGACTAGAGATGCAAATCTTTCACCCACAATTGAGTGCACTCCATGTTGGTCATTTCCATAAAAAAATGTTGCCACACCATGTGCCTCAGAGTTTTTATGCTGGTCGATATGAAATGAAATCATGAGATCAGCCTTGTTTTTATTGGTAAATGCAATCCGCTCTTCTTCACTAGGGTTGTTATTCGCACCGCGTGTGAGAAAAACAGATGCACCCAGTGCTAGCAAACGTCCTTCTAAACGCTGTGCGATATCAAAGACAATATCTCGCTCATGTTCTTCTGAACTTGGGTCAATCACAATTACTTTATTAGCTAAGGCAGGGCCACGATTTTTCTGCAGCGCACTTTCTCTGAGAGCTGCGGGGGCACCACCGGAAACAATTTTTGTCAGGCGAAGCAGAGCGATAATTGTGGCTGGGCCACACTTACCATCAATTGCAACACCCACAGATTTTTGGAATTCCTTGACCGCACTTTCTGTCATAGCTCCGTAAATTCCATCCACGCGCCCGCAATGAAAACCCATCTCGGTAAGTCGTGATTGCAGAGCTGCCACATCATCACCGTGCATCAAGGAAGATTTTTGTAGATAGAGCGAGCGATCGCCCAATTTCCATCGAGCTTCTTCTAGTGCGCGAAGAGTCTGCTCGTTGAGATCACCAGTGATGTGAAGACCACGCTCCTGTTGGAAAGAGCGAATCTCATCGGCAGATAGCTCTGTCATAGCAGGACTCTTCCCAAAGGCAAGTTAATTAAATGAAACCTTCGAGCTCTTTAAGAAGAGCTGGCTTTGGCTTTGCACCAATGATTGTCTTTACTACTTCACCATTGACATAAACATTGAGCATCGGAATTGATGTCACGCCATATTTGATAGCAATTGCAGATTCTTCATCGGTGTTGAGCTTTACGATCTTTAACTTATCGCCGTGTTCGGCAGCGATGTCATCCAGAATCGGAGCGATTGCGCGGCATGGACCACACCACTCTGCCCAGAAATCAACGAGCACTGGCGTGCCGCTCTTTAGTACAACCTCATCGAAAGTGGCTGCTGTGACCTTGATTGGTGCGCTCATCTTTACTCCTATTTTCTATCTAGCTCTTGTAATTCTATAGCGGTTGAGGTTACTAGTGGGATAAAAACTTTTCAGCATCAAGTGCTGCCTGACAACCCGAGCCAGCCGCGGTGATGGCTTGTCGGTATGTGTGATCAACCAAATCGCCACACGCAAAGACCCCAGCGAGGTTTGTGCGGGTAGAGCGGCCCTCGACTTTCACATAACCCTCGTTATCAAGTGTTACCGAAGATGTAACAAGCTCAGAGCGTGGAATATGCCCAATAGCGACGAACAATCCGGTGAAGTTACGCTTACTGACTTCTCCAGTTTTAGTATTGCGAAGCTCGAGCGCTTCAACTTTCTGTTCACCTAGAACATCAATAACTTCGGTATCCCACAACAGTTCAATTTTTGGATTGGCAAATGCTCGCTCCTGCATAATCTTTGATGCGCGAAGTTCACCGCGGCGGTGAATAAGTACAACTTTGCTAGCAAACTTTGTCAGAAATGTTGCCTCTTCCAGTGCGGAATCGCCTCCACCAACAACGGCAATCTCTTGGTCCCGGAAGAAGAAACCATCGCATGTGGCACACCAGGAAACCCCGCGCCCAGATAAACGTTTTTCGTTCTCTAAACCAATTTCTCTATATGCCGAACCCATCGCAAGGATTACTGAACGGGCACGAACGACATTTCCTGAACCATCCTTAATAATTTTGATATCGCCAGTGAGATCCATTTCAACAACATCATCGGTAATCAGTTCAGTACCAAAGCGCTTTGATTGCTTACGCATGTTATCCATGAGATCTGGTCCCATGATTCCGTCGATAAAGCCAGGAAAGTTCTCAACCTCGGTGGTATTCATCAGCGCACCGCCGGCGGTGACCGAACCTTCATACATCAAAGGATTTAATTGAGCGCGCGCGGCATAGATAGCAGCTGTGTAACCAGCTGGTCCAGATCCAACAATGACAACTTCGCGAATATCTGTGCTCATGGGGTGAGAATATCGCGCTTAGAAGAATTACTTATCGCGCCGGCGACGCAAGGTAGACGTGGCGAAGCCCTTAAGACCTGCGATTTCACTCACTTTTAAGGCTCTGGCAATAAAGAGATAGGCGATTCCACTTCCCGCAAGAATGAAGACCAAACGAATAGCACGAAGGGCAAGAGAGGCATCGTCATAAGCCCAATCGAAATAGAAAGCAATTGCAAAAAATGGAAGCATTCCAACAAGGGAAGCAATCAATAAGAGACCATGTTGAGCGGCGAAATCACCAACTTGTAACCGCCCAATATGTTTTTTTAATAAGGAGATGGTAATAAAAAGCCCAACGATGTAACTGACTGAGAACGCTATACCCAGACCGACTGTCACCCAGTAGCTATCTAAGGTTTCTAAAAATACGTAAGACAAAGCAACTGAGATGATGTTAATGATCAAGATAGATAGAACCTGTGTTTTAGTATCTTCAAATGCGTTAAAGCCACGAATTAAAATTAAGTTGATTGAAAAAGCCACAAGGCCGATACTCAGCGCCGATAGCACAAAACCAATATAGCGAGCATCTTCTAAAGAAATTCCTAGATAGAGAGATTGGGTCATCAGTGGGCCGAAGAGAAGTAAAGCAACAGCGCTAGGCACGGTAACAACTGCCACCATTCGAATTGCGCGAATCAGTTGTTTGCGCACCTCTTCCACATCATTAGCAATCGCAAGACGCGATAAATGTGGCAGCAGCGCAGTAACAATTGAAATAGTGACAATCGAATACGGCAAGAGCATGATGTAGTAAGCGCTAGTAAAAGGAGTAAAGCCAACGCCTGTTGTTACCCCGGCTTGGGCACTTCGCACTGCAGCACTAGTTGCAACGTTAACTGTCACTAAATAACCAAGCTGAGAGATAAGCACGTAGATCAAGGTCCATCCGGCTAGACCGAAAGATTTACCAAGCCCGCCAAGACCAAACATAGGACGGATATGAATTCCAGAGCGTTTGACTACTGGAATCAAAATCAGTGCTTGCACAACAACACCTAAAGTCGTGCCCCAGCCCAAGATCTGCACTTGCAGATCAGTGATGGTTCCCATTGCAAGTGAGTGTTCACTGATGAGAACAGCGGCAAAAACAACGATTACAACAAGGTTATTTGCAATCGGTGCCCACATCAGTGGAGCAAAAGAACCACGGGCGTTTGCTACCTGGCCGAGCATTGTAAAGAGTCCGAGAAAGAAAATTTGTGGCAAACAATAACGAGTGAAGGCAACTGCGATTGCTTGCTCAGCTTCGAAACCAGGAGTTGAAAATTCTGGTGCATATAAACGAACAAGTGCTGGAGCAAAAATAACTCCCACTGCAACAAGTACGAGGAGGATAAGCGAAATGGTTGTAACAAGCCTGGATGCGAAACCATGGCCCCCATCTTGGTCTTCAAAAGATCTCACCAGTTGTGGAACAAAGATTGCGGTGAGTGCGCCACCAACGAGTAAGTTATACAAAATATTAGGCATGGTGTTTGCAACGTTAAATGTGTCAGCTAAGAGCGCGGTACCCAGTACAGCAACAGCCAGCAGTGCACGAACAAATCCAGTAACCCGGGAAAGTATTGTTCCTATCGCCATGATTCCAGATGCGCGAAAGAGTTCGTTATTTTTCATTGACGACCCTTTCGTACTCTTCGAACAGATTGCGTAATTGCACCTAAGAACAATAGAACTGCTGCCCCGGTTGTAAACCACGCAACACGGGAGTCGATAATTGTCGCGCTCAAGCTAAGTTCGGATTGCTCGCCAACTAGTTGCCCATCACTATTCATAAATTGGGCATTGACAAGGACGGAGCCTGGAGCAATGACATTTACTTCCAGAGTTAATTGCTGCCGCGATTTTGCAGCCAAGGTAATGTTATTGACATTCTCAATTTGCACACGTGAGTTCAATGGAATGAGCGAGAGATTGACAACGGTTGGTGTGTCAAAACTATTTACTAGAGTGACTGGTAGCTTGGCAGTAGTAGAAGTGAGTTGGTATCGGCCAGGAATTACACGCAACTTAGAAGTCATCGCTTGAACAGCGCGCGCTGCTGAATAAGAGAAGTAGACACGCTCTTTCTCATCAAGTGCTGGATTCATCACGGTACCGAGTCGCGCACGAAGAGCGGCAATTTCAGGGGCGGTTGAAATAGTGGAAAGCCCAGTAAGCATCCTGCGATTATCTGTATACAGGGCCTTAAATGGAGAACTAAGGCGCGATACACCCTTACTCCACCCATTTTCGGCAACAACCGGACGCCCCAATTGAAGCTCTAACCGCTGCTTTCCATATGAAGAGTAGAAACGTAATTCACTAGGTGCCAATCGCTTTGCAAGTGATTGATCTGGGTTGCCATATGGCAGTGCGATAACAGAATTGCTCAGTGTTGAAAACTTCAAGGCAGATAACCAATTCTGCGCAGCTACCTGGCCATCTTTTTCTTCCTCGCCCTTGATCGAATAGCCATCTGCCATATCAGCAATTTCGTCGATGAGAGCGGGGTCTATCACCCAAGTTTTTCTCGAGCTCGTGGAGTTAAAGACAATTTTACCAAGCTCACCTTCGGGTGTAATCAGTGTTGCTAAATCATTATCGCGAAAAGCACCTTCAAAATCTTTATGAGGTTTATCGGTAACTCTTACCACCGGAGTCGCAGCATCTGCCGGTGTCGCACCAAAGGCTATGAACGCCAATAGAACTATCGCGGCCTTCTTCATAGCGCTGACATTTCTTGCGCTGCATTTGTCCGTGCGATTAATTTCTTTTCATCGGGATAGGCAAGGCGATCCACAATTTCAGCAAGTGGGAACCACGCAACTTCATCTACTTCACTCTCTTGCGCCGCCAGTAACCCACCATTTTCTCGGAACAAGTAATGATGAACAGTTTTATGAATTCTCTTTCCACCTGCCATAAACCAGAAATCAATCACACCCAAAGATTTTTCAATGACAGAGACGATGCCAGTCTCCTCTTGCACTTCGCGCAAAGCCGCTTCTTCGGGAGTTTCACCCTCTTCAATATGTCCTTTAGGTAGTGACCAAAGAATTCTCTTGCCGGACGCATCCTTAAGATCGCGACGGCCAATAAGTAGCCCAAGTTTTCCGCTGGCATCAATGACAAGTCCACCGGCGCTGACTTCATCTACCCGTTTGGCGTAAGGAACTTTTGCCGGCGGTTTTTTTGCGCGCTCTACCTGAGGTGCGGTTGGGGTAGTTCCATCTTGAGATTGTGGGGAGCGATGAGCTGGGCGCTTGCGCCTACGCTTTTTCTTCGTACCTTCGCTGCCCGCACCAGGTGCCGGGGTCATAGATGAAGAGTACGCGACTACCCTTATCTATTGTGAGCGCAGAGAAGAGCAATTTTGGGGCAGCCGGTGAGTTGGCTATCCGCTCCCTCATCGCAAACGCGCCAGCGGCATCATCACTTGCCCAGGCTTTCACTGCCAGTGGTTTTCGCCTCGCACTAGTGGGTGGCCCGGTACGCGATGCAATCTTGGGTCGACTTGGAAATGATTTAGATTTCACAACAGATGCGCACCCACATGAGACAAAGAAAATTCTTAAAGCGTGGGCAGATAATATTTGGGATACCGGAATTCTCTTCGGAACAGTTGCTGCAAAATTAGGTGATGTCACTGTTGAAGTAACAACATACCGATCAGAGAAATACGAAGAAAACTCTCGTAATCCAGATGTTGAATTCGGTGACAACATTGAAGGAGATCTTTCCAGACGAGATTTCACAGTTAACTCAATGGCACTTGAACTCACCGGCAACGAGCCAGAATTTATCGACCCATTTGGTGGGCTGGAAGACTTAGCAAAGAAAGTCTTAAGAACACCGGCAAGTGCCGAACAATCTTTTTCAGATGATCCACTTCGGATGATGCGCGCTGCCCGCTTTGCAAGTCAACTCAATTTTGAAATTGACCCAGAAGTTACTGCTGCAATGACATCAATGGCTTCACGCATCTCTATTATCTCAGCAGAGCGTGTGCGCGATGAGTTTATTAAAATGCTCATGTCTGAAAACCCACGACTTGGCATTACGATTCTAGTAGATACCGGACTTGCAGATTTAGTACTGCCTGAGATTCCAAAGCTGCGTTTAGAAATTGATGAGCATCATCACCATAAAGATGTCTATGAACACTCAATTACAGTTCTAGAGCAAGCGATTGCACAAGAAGCCAGACTGGGTGGCCCCAACCTTGTTATTCGCTTGGCTGCGCTATTACATGACATTGGAAAGCCAAAGACTCGAAACCTTATTGAAGGCGGTGGAGTTTCATTTCACCACCATGAAATAGTCGGAGCCCGATTAGCAAAGGCGCGCATGAAGGCGCTCCGCTTTAATAATGAGACGATCGAGGCAGTTGAAACCCTCACTGCGCTCCACCTGCGCTTTCACGGTTACGGCGATGGCGAATGGACAGATTCTGCTGTGCGCCGTTACGTGCGCGATGCGGGTGAATTACTCACACATTTACATGTTTTAACTCGCGCTGATTGCACAACCCGTAATGCAAAGAAAGCTGAGCGGTTAGCTCGCACATATGACAGTCTGGAAGCGCGCATTGCAAAATTAGAAGAGGAAGAAGAGCTATCGAAGATTCGTCCAGATTTAGACGGCGCACAAGTGATGCAACTACTTGATCTAAAACCTTCTGCTGATGTTGGCAAGGCTCTGGATTTCCTGATGGAGTTACGTATGGAACATGGCCCACTTGGCGCAGAACGAGCAACCCAAGAGTTATTACAGTGGTGGAAAGCTAGGCGTCATCCTTAAGAAAGAATTTTTCCGGGCGTAGTAATACTGTGGCAACAAGTACCCACGAGATTGAAACAATCAGTGGCAACAACCACGAGTCACCACTGATGGGCAAGATCCAGGCAGCAAAGAGAGCGCCGGTGACAATCGCAGCATTGACAACTACGTCATAGACAGAAAAGACGCGTCCGCGGAAGTAGTCATCAATCTTTGATTGCACCAGGGCATCATTTGTCACCTTCACACTTTGACCGCACATCGCAGTAAAAAATGCAGTGGCTCCAAGAAGAATCGGGGTGCGATCTATAACAAGTAAGAGCGAACCAAAACTTGCCGCAAAGATAGATAAACGAATCCAGCGGTGGCGCCCAACTTTTCGCACGCCGTAAGGCGCCGCAAGTGCGCCAACAATGAAGCCGGTCGCTGCAATAGACAAGGTCACACTTAATCCGGCAAGACCTGCCTCACTATCTGCTGGGTCATTAAATGTATTTCTTTCGAGTAATAAAGTGGTCAAGGTAAGTGCTGTAAGACCTCCGCGGTGAATGGCAGTTGCTGCGATTCCACGGGCAGCGTCAGCATGTATTTGTAAGAACTGAAAACCTTCACGCATTTCAATGAGACCCTGGGTAAAACTTCCTTTAACAATTTCATGTGGGCGCGGCCCGATTTCACCCTTACCAATAAGTGAAGTAAATATTGCAGCGATGAGATAACCGAGGGCGGCTGCAAGTATGAGCACCGCATCTGCGTGGTCTGCGCTCTCTGAAAGATTAAGAAGTTGGCGAATACCTAAACCAATACCTCCGCCAAGCACAACAAAAACAGAACCACCAGTGACAGCTAACGCATTTGCTGAGATAAGTTCTTTTGGTGTTGTCATCAGTGGAATTCCGGCAGATAGCCCGGCAAGAATTAATCGATTAACACCAAATGCCACCAAGACAAAGACAGTAATTTCTAGCCCGGTTCTTCCGTTAAAGATTAAGAATGCAATGACCACAAGTGTGAGAGCTCTAGTGAGGTTAGAGAAAAATATTGCCCGTTGGCGCGAGAATCTATCGAGCAGCGTTCCAACAAATGGACCTACGACGGAATAGGGAAGAAGCACAACGGCAAATGCCACCGCTGCGTTAACAGCACTTGCTTGTCGCTCGGGTGAAAAAAGCACGAAGGACGCAAGGGCGCTTTGGAAAATCCCATCAGTTACTTGTCCAGACCATCGGATTCGAAGCAAACGAGAAAGTTTCGGATCTCTGAGCAATTGCCACAAAGTCATAGGAGAAGCGTAGTTAGGCAAAGGGGTTTATTCTTCTCCTATTATGCAGACTCGACGAGGGTTCATTGACTATTCACTTGATAAGCGTGCCACGCTGCTGGCACTCTTTCGTGGCGTAGTCGATGCATGTGATGCAGACCCATATTTGATGCGAGCTGCTAAATATCACGGTGAGAAAGCTGAGCGTAACTGTC
>Ga0214921_10007860_pt1 | contig 14061 bp, 11 predicted proteins | sample LL1505_MetaG_FD_177992 | JGI IMG/M metagenome (GOLD analysis project Ga0214921, IMG submission 177992) | Freshwater microbial communities from Lake Lanier, Atlanta, Georgia, United States - LL-1505 | ecosystem: Environmental > Aquatic > Freshwater > Lake | place: USA: Georgia | collected... | reverse complement strand
AACGGCCGCCGGCAAGGAGAGCGCCACCGCGGGGGGCACGGCTGACGGGGCCGGCCGGGATGCGGACATGCTCACGGTCGAACTGCCGCCGCAGCCGCGCCGTACGACCGGCATGGCGATGACCGCCCGGGAAATCTCGGCGGTGCAGGACGGGTCGCCCGCGGCCGAGGCCGGACTCCGCGCGGGGGACCGGCTGCTGGCGATCGACGGCGAACCCTGCGGCGATCCGCTCGCCCTCGATGACCGGCTGTCACGGCTGGCCGGCCGCACCGTGAAACTCTCGGTCGCGCGGGCCGGTCAGGCCGACTTCGAGGTGGACGTGCAGCCTCGGGAAGTAACCTGGATCGACAACGAGGCCAACTGGCCGGCCAGTCCGGCCTCGGTGGGCTCGCTGGGCGTGGCGGTCATCGTGGATGCCCTCGTGGCGGCCGTCGAGCCCGACGGTCCGGCGGCGCGAGCCGGTATCGCTGTGGGCGACCGGGTCGTCCGCGCGCGGTTCATCTCCACGGACGCGAAGGAGAAGGATCCCGGCGACGGCGTGGCGATCTCCGACAAGGAGCCGAACTGGCCGGCCGTGGCGGCCGTGATGCAGCGGGTGCCGGCGGGCACCCGCCTCGAACTCACCGTGGAGGGTGCCGCGGGCAGCCGGCAGGTGGAACTCGAGCCCGCCGCCTCCGCCGACCGGTTCGTCGTCGACCGGGGGCTGGTCTTCGATCCGGTCTACAAGATCGTGCGGGCCGACTCCCCGGCCGCGGCACTCTCCCGGGGCGGCGAGAAGGCGGTGCAGGATCTGTCGATGGTCTACAGCTTCCTGGGGAAGCTGACGAGCAACCAGATCAGCCCCCGACTGCTCGGCGGCCCGATCGAGATCGCGAAACAGGCGGGCAAGTCGGCCGAGGAGGGGTTCGGCAGGCTGCTGCTGTTCCTCACGATGCTCAGTGCGAACCTGGCGGTCGTGAATTTTCTCCCCATCCCCGTCCTCGATGGCGGGCATATGGTGTTTCTGTTGTACGAACTCGTGCGGGGCAAGCCGCCGAGCGAGGGTGTCGTTGCGGTGCTGAGCTACCTCGGCCTGGCACTCATCCTCACGCTCATGATGTTCGTGTTCGGGCTCGATCTGGGTCTCATTCCGCGCCGGTAGCCGCTCGTGAACACCTCCGGAGAAGCTTGTCGGGCGGACGGATCGCCCGGCATCGTGATCCCGGAGGAGGTCAGGGTCGTGGTGTTCGACGTCGTGGGCACGCTCGTCGAGCCGCAGCCGGCGGTGGCCCAGGCCTACCTGCAGGCGGCGCGGCGGCACGGGGTCGAGCGGGATGTCGACGAGATCCGCCAGCGGTTCGGCGCGGCCTGGCGACGGCAGGAGGAACTCGACGCGGCGGCCGATCCGCCGTTCGCGACCAGCGGCCGCCGCGAGCATGACCGCTGGCGCATGATCGTCGAGGACGTGTTCAGCGGGGTGCCGCAGACGGCGGCCATCTTCGCCGATCTCTGGGAGCACTTCGGGCGGATCGAGGCCTGGCGGGCGACCCCCGCCGGCCGGCCGCTCGTGCGGGCGGCCCTCGACGCGGGCGCAACCGTGGTGCTGGCGAGCAACTTCGACGAGCGGCTGTTCGCGATCGCGCCGCAAATCGAGCCGCTCTGCTGGGCGCACCACGTCTTCGCCTCGTCGGAGATCGGCTGGCGAAAACCGGCGGCCGGATTCTTTCGCGCGATCGAACGCCGGCTCGGCCGCGGCCCCGGGGAGTTCCTGATCATCGGCGACGATCCGCTGCTCGACGTCGCCGCGGCCCTGTCAGCCGGCTGGCGGGCGATCCGCGTGTGAGCGGCCGCCGAACTGGACCGCGGCCGCGGCCACGACCGCGAGCGTCGCCGTGACGGCGAAGGCCGAGGCCGGACCGTCCGGTCCCCGCTGCCAGAGCCAGCCGGTGAGCAGGCCCGCCGGCAGTGCCATCAGTCCCTGCACGAGCGCGTACCAGCCGAAAGCGCCGCCGTGACGGCCTTCCGGTGCGAGTCGCGCGACGAGCGCCCTCTCGGCCGGCTCCGCCAGGCCGTAGGCCACGCCGACGAGACCCATGAGCGCAAGCGCCGTGAAGATCTCACCGGAGGCGGCGAGCCCCGCGTAGGCGGCGGCAAACGCGAACCATGCCGCCGCCAACGCCCGCCGTGGCGACCAGTGGTCGACGAGCGGGCCCACCCAGGCCGCAGAACCACTCTTCGCGATGCTCATGCCCAGCCAGACGAGTGGAATCCAGGCCGGCGGCACCCCCAGGTCACCGGCCCGCACGAGGAGAAACTGCTCGCTCGCCGCCCCCAGCGACCACACCGCGACGCTGCCCAGCAGCGTCAGCTGCGGCCCCGAGAGGCCCGGCGCCAGGGCCGTGCGAATGGCCGCGGGCGTGCGGGCCGGCGGCTCGCGGACGAACCGCCAGATCACCGCGAGCGTCACCAGGCCGGGCAGGATCGCCAGCAGGAAGAGCATCCGTTCCCGGCCCGGAAAGACGAGCAGGAAGAGCATGGCCACGAGCGGACCGACGGCGGCGCCGGCATGGTCGAGCGCCCGGATATGGCCGAAGGCACGGCCGCGGATCGCGGGATCCGTGAGATCGGCCACGAGCGCGTCCCGCGGCGCGCTGCGGATGCCCTTGCCGAACCGGTCGGCCGCCCGCACGAGGATCACGCCGAGCGGCGATGCGACGAACGCCATGAGCGGCCGGACGAGGGCCGAGAGCGTATAGCCGAAGAGCACCAGAGGCCGGCGGCCGACGGCGTCGGAGAGGGCCCCCGACGGCAGCCGGACGACCGCGGCGACGGCATTGGCCAGGCCGTCGATGAGCCCGATCTCGATGCTCGACCCACCGAGGCTCCGCACGAACGCGGGCAGCAGCGGGTAGATCGCCTCGCTGGAAAGATCGGTGAGAAAACTCGTCCAGCCCAATGCCCGCACGGTGGCGGGCAGCGAATCTCGCGCCCGCACGGTGCCACGATCTTCTCCATTCCCTTCGCGAGGCATCGGACCGTGCGGCATGTCATTCACCGAATCTTTCTTTCCAGCGATCAATACTTCGATGTTGAAAGGAAGGCAGCGAATCAGCGAGGGGTTGCCCGTGCCCCGATCGCCGGCGTATGACGCCAAGCGCAGCCCGGAGGCGAAGCGCAGGCGGCATCCGAGTGAGCGCAGGGCAGCGGGCACCGATCCGCCCCAGCGGATCGGTCGACGGAGAGAACGTCCGGCGACGGGGCATGGGCAATCCCGAGCCCCCACGACGGCGTCCGAAGGCACGCCCTACTGCCGCTCGGCGCCGGTGTCGAGCACCGCCATGAAGGCCTTCTGCGGGATGTCGACGCTGCCGACGCTCTTCATCCGCTTCTTGCCCTCCTTCTGTTTCGCCCAGAGTTTCTTCTTGCGGGAGATGTCGCCGCCGTAGCACTTGGCCGTGACGTTCTTCCGCATCGCGGAGATCGTCTCGCGAGCGATCACCTTCGTGCCGATCGCGGCCTGCAGCGCGATCTCGAACATGTGCCGGTCGATCTCGCCGCGGAGCTTCTTCACGATCGCCCGGCCGCGACGGTCGGCGTCGCGGCGGTCGCAGATGATCGAGAGGGCGTCGACCTGCTTGCCCCCCACGAGAATGTCGAGCCGCACGAGATCGGCCGGAAAGTAGCCGATCAGCTCGTAGTCCATCGTGCCATAGCCGCGGGTCACGCTCTTGAGTTTGTCGTGAAGGTCGTAGATCACCTCGCCGAGCGGCAGGTCGAAGGTGATCATGGCCCGCGTCGGCGAGAGATACTCGGTCTTCAGGTAGACGCCACGGCGATCGGTGCAGAGCTGCATCACCGGGCCGATCTGCTCGACCGGCACGAGGAAGTTGGTCCGGACGATCGGCTGCAGAAACTCGTCGATCTGTCCGGTGTCGGGCACGTCCTGCGGGTTGGTGATCTCGATCGTCTCGCCCGTCGTCTTCTTGATCTTGTACGTGACGTTGGGCGCCGTCTGCACGAGGTCGAGATCGTGCTCCTTTTCAAGCCGCTGCTGGATGATCTCCATGTGCAGGAGGCCGAGGAAGCCGCAGCGGAACCCGAAGCCGAGCGCCTCGCTCGATTCCGGTGCGTATTCGAATGAGGGATCGTTGATCACGAGCTTTTCGAGGGCGTCGCGGAGTTCCTCGAAATTCTCCCCCTCGCTCGGATAGAGGCCGCAGTACACCATCCGCTGCGGCGGCTTGTAGCCGGGCATCGCCGCCGCGGCATGGTCGCCCGGAATCGTCACCGTGTCGCCGATGTGAACCTGCTTCACATCCTTGATGTTGCAGACGAGATAGCCCACCTGCCCAGCCGAGAGCGTGTCGCAGGCCCGTCGCTGCGGCACGAACTGGCCGAGTTCCAGCACCTCGTGGGTGACACCCGTCTCCAGGAAGCGGATCTTCTGCCCCTTGGTGATCGTGCCGTCGATGAGCCGCACGTAGGTGATCGCGCCGCGGTAGCTGTCGTAGTGGCTGTCGAAGATCATCGCCCGCAGGATCGCGTTGGGGTCGCCCGTGGGCGGCGGGATCCGCTCCACGATCGCCGCCAGCAGGTCGTCGATGCCGATGCCCGTCTTGGCGCTCGCCCTGATCACGTCGGCCGAATCGATGGCCAAGCTCTGCTCCATCTCGAGCAGCACGTCGTCCACCCGGGCATGAACGAGATCGATCTTGTTGATCACCGGCACGATCGTGAGATCGAGGTTGATCGCGGCGTAGGCGTTGGCCACCGTCTGGGCCTCGACACCCTGGAAGGCGTCGACGAGCAGCACGGCCCCCTCGCAGCAGGCGAGGCTCCGGGAGACCTCGTAGTGGAAGTCGACGTGACCCGGGGTGTCGATGAGGTTGAGCTCGTAGAGTTCCCCCTTGTGCCGAAACTCCATGCGGACGGCGCGGGCCTTGATCGTGATGCCCCGCTGCCGCTCGAGCTCCATGTCGTCGAGCATCTGCTCCTTGAGTTGTCGTTTCTCCACCGTCCCGGTCGATTCGAGGAGCCGGTCGGCCAGCGTGCTCTTGCCGTGGTCGATGTGGGCGATGATCGAGAAGTTGCGAATGTGCTTGCAGTCGATTGGCATGGCTGGATTCTACCGTCGGGCCGCGAGCCGCGCGAGGCCGGCGGCGCCGATCGAGCCGGCGGCGCCGCCGAGGCTGGCGAAACAGACGACGGTCTTCTCCGCGAGCACGGGGAAGGCCCGGGCGCGAATCTCGGCCCGCACGCGGGCCATGAAGGCACGACCGACCGGCGATTCGTCCCCCCCGAAGGTCATCGCCCCACCGAGAATCACGGCCGCCGGATCGATCGCGTGCATCAGCGTGACGATGCCGATGCCGAGCCACCGCGCGGTCTCGAGGATCAGGTCCGTAGCGAGCGGATCCCCCGCCTCCATCTCCCGGGCGATGAGGATCGGCGTCAGTTCCGCCCCGCCGGTTACCGCGGCTGCGAGCGACCCGGTCGCGCCGGCGGCGAGGGCCTCGCGGGCCCGGGCCTTGAGCGACGTGGCGCTCGCATAGGCCTCGAGGTCGCCGGAGTGACCGAACGGGCAGGTCCGCGCGGCTGGAGAGGTGTCGACGATGATGTGGCCGCACTCGGATCCGTGGCTGTGGGCTCCCTCCACGTTCGTATCGCCGATGATGATGCCGCCGCCGACGCCGGTGCCCAGGGTGAGGAGGATCAGGCTCGAATACTCGCGGCCCGAGCCGACCCAGAACTCACCGTACGCCGCCGCGTTGGCGTCGTTGGCGAACGTCACCTCCCGACCGCAGTGGGCCGCCACCCGGTCGCGGATCGGGAAGTTGTCCCAGCCCGGCAGGTTGCCCGCGCGAATGATCACCCCGGTCGGCAGATCCTGGGGGCCCGGCGTGCCCAGGCCGACCCGGGCGATGTCGCTCGTGGCGATGCCGACCTTGGCCGCGAGCACGTGCACAGCCCGGCCCATCCGCGCGGCCGCGTCCTCCGGACCACGCTCCACGTGGGTGGGCTCTGTGTGGAACGCCACGAGTCGGCCGTCGTCGTCGACCAGCGCCGCCTTGATGTTCGTGCCGCCGAGGTCGACGCCTGCGTAGAGCGGCGGCTTCGCGCTCGCGAGCGGCAGCAGCGGGTGGCCTTCGTGCATCAGGCTCAGTCCGCGGGCAGACGGCTCGTCTCGACCGTCGGCGTCGGCCCGGTGCAGGCCTTCATAAAGGCGACGAGATCGGACTTGTCCTGCTCCGAGAGCTTGAGCGGCCTGATCTTGTCGCTGAGGTGCGGATTGGGATGGCCGCCCTTGTCGTACCAGTCGACCACCTCTTCCAGGGTCGCGACCGACCCGTCGTGCATGTAGGGCGCGGTGAGCGCCACGTTGCGGACGGTGGGCGTCTTGAAGCCGCCGGTGTCGCGCTCGTCCTTCGTGACGACGAACCGGCCCAGGTCAGGCTCCGGCTTGTCCATCCCGATGCCGATGTTGTGATACTTCTCGTCGGCCAGGTTCGCGCCTACGTGGCAGGCGGTGCAGTTGCCCTTCTCCGTGAAGAAGATCTCACGGCCGCGGAGGGCCGACTCCGACATCGGATGGGCTGCAACGGCCTCCTTCGCGGCGGTGAACTTGGCGGCCAGATCGGGATCGTCGGCGATGTCGTCGGGATCGAGGCCGGCGAACGCCCGCAGCTGCTCGTTGTAGTCGTACGGCGACGGCGCCGTGACGAGCACCCGCTCGAAGGCCGCAATCGCCTGCCCCACGCGGTCGATCGTGATCTCGCCGAAGATCTTCTCGAACTGCTTCCTGTAGACGGGAATCTCGCCGAGCCGCTTCACCACGCCCTCGTGCGTGAATCCCATCTCGATCGGATTTTGGATCGGCCCCACCGCCTGTGCCTCGAGCGAGTCGACACGCCCATCCCAGAACTGGGGACCCGAGAGGATGCGGTTGAACGACACGGGCGAGTTGCGGCCCCCCTTCTGGCCCCGGATGCCAACCCCGGTGGCCGTGTGGGCGGTGTAGCCCTCGACGGGGTTGTGGCAGCTGGCGCAGCTCACCGTCGAGTCGGCCGAGAGCCTGGGATCGAAATAGAGCTGACGGCCGAGTTCGATCTTGGCCCGCGTGAGGGGATTCTTGTCGAGCCCCTGAATCTGAGCGGCGCCCTGCGAGAGCCCCAGCGGCAGCACGGGCTCGAGCTCCATGAAGTTTCGCGACTCTGCCAGCCAGGCGTCGATCTCTGCGATCGTGATCTGGCCGCCCCCGGCCCCGGGCACGCCGGCGGTCAGCGCGGCGTCGCCGAGATTCACCTTCTCGCGGGCCGCCGTCTTCGTCTCCGGAGCAGCCGCGGGCTCCGGCACCGCTTCCGGCTTCGACTCCGGCTTCGACTCCGGCTTGCTGTCGGGCTTACTGTCAGGCTTGGACTCCGGCTTGATATCGGTCTTCGCGTCGGCCTCGGGTGCCGCCTTGGGCTCAGCCTTGGGCTCGGGCTTCATGTCCGGCTTGGGCTCGGCCTTCGCAGCCGGCCGCGGTTCTTCGATCGACTTGGCGGCCTCGTCGATCCGCTTGTCGGCGGCGGCGATCGACTCGTCGAGCTTCTGCAGCGTCGTCTTCACCTTTTCGACGACGGCCGGCGCGGCAGGCTGCTTTTCCTCCGGCTTGACCACCTCGATCGTCTCGACCACGTTGCCCGTGGGCGTTGACCCGGGACCACCCGACGGCGCACAGCCGACCATCGAGACAGCTGCGACCACGGCGGGCAGGCAGGCCAGGCCCGCGGTCAGGGCGGTGCGGGAAAAACCGGCGAACCGACGACGATCTTGCACGCGTGAGAGCACGGCCAGAGCTCCAAGAGGAAAATAGGCGTAGGACGAGGGACGGCGGACTGCGGGGCGACCTGCAGCCGCCACCAGCGTGAAACCGGGTGGATCGAGACCCGGGCCAGACAGTGTAGACCGAAATCCGGACTGGGAGGAGCCACGCCTCCGCCACCCGGACCTCTAACCCGCCAGGTCCGGCGTGGCGAGCCAGACAAGTTCGCCTGTCTGGCCGAGGCCGTCGTCGAGCCGGATCGAGGCCACGGCCCCCTTCTGCATCCGGATCGCGGCGGAGCCATCGCCGATGGTGTGTCCCACGAGCCGGCCCACGCACGGCGCGTGGCCGACCCAGGCGACCCGCGACGCATCCCGCTGCACGGTCCACTCCACGAGGGCCTGCCAGTTCGAGCCCGGCGCCAGGGCGTCGACCACCTCGATCGGCGGCTCGTTGTGCAACGCCGCGGAGAGGGCCTCGGCCGTCTCGCGGGTCCGCGTGAGCGGGCTGGTGGCGATCAGGTCGATCTCCATGCCCGCCGCTTCGAGCATCCGCACCAGCCGGACAAACGCCTTGCGGCCCTTCTTCGTCAGCCGCCGATCGTGATCCGTGACGTCGACCGACGCGTCCTCGGCGACCGCGTGGCGGATGATGTAGAGCTGGGTTGTGAGTATTGCCATGGCGAGATTGTGGGTGCCGCGATGGGCGGCGGCAAGTGGCCACTCAGGCCTGCCGCCAGACCTGGTCCCAGGTGATCCCCTCGCGGGCGACGGCGGCCGCAGCCTCGCGGCGCCAACGGAGGGCATCGACCGGATAGCCGGCGGTGGGCCCGAGCCCCGGCATCCGGTCGCACCAGTGGGCATTGAAGGCCCGCATCGCGAGTTCGCGCACGTATTTCGCCGTCATGCTCGCCAGGGCCACCGGGGTCCGTGACTCACCGCCGACACTGAACTCGATCCGGCAACCGGCCTCCGGCAGCTCGTAGGCCGAGCGGGCGGGTGTCTCCTCGACGACCCTCACGAGCGGAGCGGCGAACTCGCTCGCCACGAGCGGTGCGTAGTGTTTGCGGCCGCCGTGACGATCGCACCAGACGACGGCGGGCTCGCCGGCCGGCAGCAGTGCCGCCGCGAGCCCGAGTGTGACCTGCGAGAGGATGTCGGACTTGTTGCGACCGCCGGCGAGGAGCCGGTTGAACTCCGCGGGCTCGACGGCCCGGCAGCGGATCGCGATGAGCGCGGCGCCACGCCGCCGCAGATGATCCGCCATCTCCCCCGCCCGCTCCGCTGCATCGCCGGCAGATGACTCCTGCGGCAGCATGAGCCCCGCCAGGCGGCCGTCCTCGGGAGCCCGCTCCGGCGAGCCGTGGATGCCCCCGAGCGCCGCGTCGAGCGCGGGCCAGGCGGCGGGCATGCCGCCGATGGCGAGCGCGACACCGGCGAGCACGCCCCGCTCGAGCGCGGCAAAGCCCGTGCCGCCACGATAGACCTGTTTCGAGTCCATCCAGAGCCTCTCCCGCCGGCGGCGCTGCGGCGAGGTGGCGGGTTCCGCCTCCGCCAGCACCCGCTCCACGTCGGCGGGCGGCGCGTCCAGCCGCCAGGCGGTGGCCGCGACCACCAGTGGCCCGAGGTTCGGCCCGTAGCCCGCCTCGTCGGTGCCGATCACGACGGTCATCGGCCGCCATCCGCCGCGGCCGCAGGATGCTGGCGGCAATACTCGTAGACCGCGATCGCCGCCGACGTCGCGGCGTTGAGACTGTGCGGCAGACCCGCCATCGGAATCTCCGCGACCCGATCGAGCCGCGCGAGGGCATCCGGTTCGAGCCCCGTCCGTTCGTTGCCGACGACGAGCACGGTCCGCGGCACGAACTCGAACGAAAACAGCCGCTCCGAGTTGGTGGCCTGCTCGAGGCCCACGATCTGGTAGCCCTCTCCCCGCAGCCGATCGAGCACCGGCGGCAGGCTGCGGTGGATTTCGAGCGACACGGAGTCGGCGCCGTCGCGGGCGATCCGGTCGTGGAGTCGGACGGCCCCGCAGGCGATCACCCGGTCGATGCCAAAGCAGCCGCAGGTGCGTACGATGTGCGACAGGTTCACGTGGCTGCGCATGGCCGCACAGGCGACCACGAGTTCGCGGGCCGCGGCGGGAACCTCGGGAGGCTTGTGCCGGATGTGCTCGAAACGCGGCGGACTTGTCGGGCTGGTCATGGTGGGTGTCGAGTCTGCGGTCGATGCCGGGACCGAACGGCCCGGGCGCCGTGTATTGTGCAGCATGGTCGCCGGTCTCGCGATGCTCGCGGTCGGCTGCGGCACGAATCCGGTCGAGCCGCCACCTGCGTTGTCAGCGGCTGCGTCACCCGCGACGCCGGCGACCACCCTGGTCTCCGCGCCGAAAGCCGCGGCCCCGATCGACGTCGCGTTCGTCGATCACGACGGCCTCATGGCGGCCGTGGCCGCCCACCGCGGGAAGATCGTGGTGCTCGACTGCTGGAGCACCTCCTGCCCGCCCTGCATCAAGGAGTTCCCCGGCCTCGTGGCGCTCGCCAAACAATACCCTGCCGACGTCGTCTGCCTGTCGCTGGCATTCGACTACGAGGGGATCGGCAAGCCCGACGACGCGCTGCCCGCGATTCGTGAGTTCCTGCACTCGGTCGGGGCCGGCGGCATCGGCAACATGCTCGTGCGGGAGGAGGCCGACACGATGTACCGCAAGCTCGACCTCGACAGCGTGCCGGCCGTCTATGTGTGGAAGGCCGACGGCACGCTGGCCCGCCGGTTCGACGACGACGACGCGGCACGGCGGCTCCGCCGCCCCTTCACCTACGCCGACGTCGAGGAGACGGTGCGGGAGCTGTTGCCGCGGTAGTGCCGCCGGCACCACCGGTTTGAGCCGCCCGCAGGCCCGCCAGTAGACTCGTTGGGTTCGGTTCAGCCGGCCGCCGTCCGCGGGCCGTTTTCCCGGTCGATTCCCCGGCCGATTTCCAGGAGGAGCGATGTCAGCCAACGGCAGGAAACCGGCCCCGACGGCCCGCAGTGACCGGCCCCACCGCGAAGCCCCGCCGTCGCGGTCGGCGGCCGCGCCGCGGGACCCGCGGGCCGGCGGCCGGGAAACGGTCGAGTCGATCGTCGTCGCCTTCACGCTCGCGCTGCTTTTCAGGGCGTTCGAAGCGGAGGCGTTCGTGATCCCCACCGGCTCGATGGCGCCCACGCTCATGGGCCGTCACAAGGACCTCGTCTGCGACTCCTGCGGCGAGGATTTCCGGGTCGGCTGCAGCGCGGAACTCGACGAGGCGACCAACCGCATCCGGCCGGAGCGGATGGTGACCGAAGCCCGCTGCCCGAACTGCGGCAACCCGATGCCGCTTACCCGTGGCGGCGACGCGGGACGGAGCTACGACCCGCGGTATCCCTCCTTCAGCGGCGACCGCATCATCGTCGACAAGTTCGCCTACGACTTCGTGGAGCCGGCCCGGTGGGACGTGGTGGTCTTCAAATATCCGGAGGATGCGAAGACGAACTACATCAAGCGGCTCGTCGGCCTGCCGGGCGAAACGCTCACCATCGCCGTGGGCGACATCTGGACGAAGCCGCTGGGCGACCGGGCGGCCGCCGAGGTCATCGCCCGCAAACCCCCGGACAAGCTGCGGGCGATGCTCCAGGTCGTGCACGACTCGAGCCACGTGTCGGCCGCGCTCGCGAAGGCCGGCTGGCCTGCCGCCTGGTGCGACTGGTCGGGGCCTGCCGGCGGACCGGCCCGCTGGCAGTCCGCCGACGACGGGCGATCGTTCGCGGTCAGCTGCGCCGCCGGCGACTCGGCCCGGCTCCGCTACCGCCATTTACTGCCGTCCCCCGCCGTCTGGCGCGACGTCCGCGCAGGAGCGTCCGTGGCGAACCGGGCCGCGCCCACGCTCGTCGGCGACTTCCAGCCCTACAACGCCGATTCGATCGGCCCGCACTGGGTCGGTGATCTGGCGGTCGAGTTGGAGCTCGAGAGCCGCCGTGCCGAGGGCACGGTCGCGATCGACCTGGTGGAGGGGACCGCCGTGCATCGCTGCACGATCGACCTCCGCGACGGCCGCGTCGCCCTCGAGCGGACCGGGGCCCCGGAGACCGTCGCCGCCGCGGGCACGTCGCGGGTGACCGGCACGGGCCGGTGGCGGCTCCTGTTCGCGAACGTCGACGACGAACTGCGGCTGTTCGTCGACGACCACCCCGTGGCCTTCGACCGGCCCACGACATGGCAGCGGCCGCTCGCGGCGGCGATCACCGACAGGCCCGTGGCCCGCGGGGGCGAGCCCGGCGATCCCGAACCCGGTGACCTCGCACCGGTCGGCGTGACCGCCACCGGGGCCGACGTCCGCGTCGGCGGCCTGCGAGTGCTCCGCGACGTCTACTACATCGCCTCCGGCGACGCGACCGCGATGGCCGGCCGGACACCCGAGGAGACCCATCTCGACTTCCCGCTGGAGGCGGGCCAGTTCTTCATGCTCGGCGACAACTCGTCGGCCAGCAAGGACAGCCGCGCCTGGGGCACCCACCTGGCGCCGCTGCATCACGTCGACCGGCACCTGATCATCGGGCGGGCGCTGGCGATCTTCTGGCCCCACGCCGTCCCGGCAAGATGGAGCGTTCCGGTGCGTTTGGGCGGGCTGGAAGTGCGATTGCCCTCGTGGCCCAACTTCGGCAGGATGGGCTTCGTGCGCTGACCGGCGGAGCCGGGGCGTCGGCCGCGACACGGAGGTCGGGATGCCGCTGCTTGCCGTCGAAGGACTCGTGAAGAACTACGGCCGCCGCCGCGTGGTCGACGGGGTCGACTTCCACGTCGAGGCCGGCGAGATCGTGGGCCTGCTGGGGCCCAACGGCGCCGGCAAGACGACGAGCTTCCGGATGACCTGCGGGATCGTGATCCCCGACTCCGGCCGCGTGCTCCTCGACGACGAGGAGATCACCGACTGGCCCATGTACAAGCGGGCCCGGGACGGCGGCATGGGCTACCTCGCGCAGGAACAGAGCGTGTTCCGCAAGCTCACCGTGGAGCAGAACCTGCTGGCGATCATGGAACTGATCGGCATGGGGTCGAAGGATCGGCGGCGGCGGTGCGAGGAACTGCTCGAGCAGTTCGACATCACCCGCATCCGCCGCTCCAAGTCTCACTACATCTCGGGGGGCGAGAAGCGCCGGCTCGAGATCGCCCGGTGCCTGATCACCGAGCCGCGGATCATCCTGCTCGACGAGCCGTTCACCGGCATCGATCCGGTCACGATCCACTCGATCCAGAAGGTCATCACGGGACTCCGCGACGACGGGATCTCGATCCTGATCACCGACCACCGCGAGCGGGAGACGCTCGCCATCACCGACCGCAGCTACGTGATCCGCGCGGGCACCGTGCTCTGCCACGGCACGGCGCAGGAGGTGCTCTCCAACCCCGACGCGAAGAAGTATTACTTCGGCGAGAGCCCGGGCATCGAGGCGGCCTGATCGGCCGCCGTCGTCCAGGGCCGCGCCTCGCGGCGGTGCGTCGTCGGCGTGACGCCGAATGCCTTCTTGAAGACGGTGCACAGCTGTGCCGCGTGGGCGAAGTGGCAGCGTGCCGCCACGGCGGCGAGCTTGAGATCGGTGTCGGAGAGGAGCCGCCTCGCGGCCAGCAACTTCATCCGCAGGATCTCGTCGTGGATCGAGCGGCCGAACGCGCGGGCGAACTGCTTCTCGAGCGTCCGCCGCGAGAGGCTCGTCGCCGCGGCAACCTGCTCCGCCTTGAGGCCGTCGCAGGCGCGGCTGCGCACGAGCCGCAGCGCCAGCCGCAGGTCGGGATCGTCGATCGCAAGCATGTCGGTGCTGCGCCGGACCACGACGCCGAGCGGCGCGACGAACACGGTCTCCGCGGGCACGGCCCCTCCATCCATCCGGGCGGCGAGCATCCGCGCGGCCTCGTAGCCGATGCACTCGAGGTTCTGGGCCACGCTCGTGAGGTTCGGTGCGGCGAGGTCGCAGAGCACCTCGTCGTTGTCGACGCCGATCACGGCCACGTCGTCCGGGCAGGTGAGGCCGAGTGACCGCACCGCGTCGAGCACCTCGAGCGCCCGCACGTCGTAGGCCGCCATCACGCCCACCGGCCGCGGCAGCGATTCGATCCAGCGGGCGATCGCCGGCACGTCGTCGACGCACATGCCGACCCGGCTGGAACGCGGCGCGTCGAACACGTGAACGTCGGCTCCGTGGGCGGCGGCCCGGGCGGTGAACGCCTCCTCGCGGAGCCGCGACCAGCGGGTGCGGACGCCA